>Ga0164243_10000096_pt1 | contig 228556 bp, 208 predicted proteins | sample OricompcompostOP_FD_108781 | JGI IMG/M metagenome (GOLD analysis project Ga0164243, IMG submission 108781) | Organic Plus compost microbial communities from Emeryville, California, USA - Original compost - Organic plus compost (OP) | ecosystem: Engineered > Solid waste > Mixed feedstock >... | reverse complement strand
GTAGGTTCTGCCTATTGTTTTATCAAAGTTAGGGCAGCAGATGGAGCTTATTTATGCCAAGATAGTACTTCACGATTTTATTCCCATTTCTTGTATTCATTCTTCTGAGTACAAACTAACGATATTTTATTTTTGTGATAAGTTAGTGTATTCTGCAATTAAAAAACTTAAATGTTCCCATTTAATTGAATTATATGGATATTTCTCCATAAACTCTTCATTGTCTCCGAAAAGAAAATTATATTGTTCTTTGAAATCACTCTTTGTAAGCCACATTACCTGATCGTTTTTCTTTATATAGTACGATTTAGTAACACCGCCACCTATTGCCGGGCTACCTCCAAAACTTACCGAAGTTGACTCTTTAGCTGCCGGATCCGCATAAACTTCTATAATATGACTAAATTCAGGATTGATTAATTGCATTAAGAATTCTTGTTCGTCTTTTTTGTTTTTTAAGGAAACTTTTACATTTCTCACATAAACTTCATCTGGATTGGTTGTTTTAGTAAGATTTTTTCTACCCCAGTTTTTAGTATTACTAAAATAGCTATTCATTTTAGATGCTTTTGCCATACCCGAAATAGGCAGATACATTTCTGCAATATCATCAGCTTTGTATTCCGTTTTTTTTCCTGAACCATCTTTAATATCAATAGAATAGATTTGTCCTTTTTTGCGATTAATACCAGATGCTGACCCTTGAATTTTTGATCCGTTTTTTAAAACAATAGTTGATGTTTTTTTAGATGAAACGCCTATGAACATTTCATCAAAAAGATCGTCATCCATCATTTTTAGTTGTTCTTTAGTGTATTTTACTTTTTCTTGTGCCCGCATTTGTGCAGTTGATAATGTAATTGCAGCCAAAAAGCTGTACATAATTATTTTTTTCATGTTATAAAATTATTTTGTTAAAAATAGATAATCTGTTTATACTGACCATAACATTCTTTCAAAAAAAACAATTACTTTTCTAAACGTATTGTTTTATTAATTCTATTCATAAAAAAACCTCAAAGATTTTCTTTGAGGTTTAAATATATGTAAGGATAACTTTTTATAAGTGGATCACTTCATCGTAAGCAGCTGCAACAGCTTCCATAACTGCTTCACTCATAGTTGGGTGCGGATGGACAGCTTTTAAAATTTCGTGACCTGTGGTTTCTAATTTGCGGGCAACAACAGCTTCTGCAATCATATCGGTAACACCGGCACCAATCATGTGGCAACCTAACCATTCACCATATTTAGCATCGAAAATTACTTTAACGAAACCATCTGGAGTTCCGGCTGCTTTTGCTTTTCCTGATGCAGAGAACGGGAATTTACCAACTTTAATTTCGTATCCTGCTTCTTTTGCTTTTTTCTCTGTCATACCAACCGATGCAATTTCTGGAGTAGCATATGTACAACCTGGAATGTTTCCGTAATCTAATGGTTCAACGTGCAAACCTGCGATTTTTTCCACACATAGAATTCCTTCAGCCGAAGCAACGTGTGCCAAAGCTTGTCCCGGAACTACATCGCCAATAGCGTAATAACCCGGAATGTTTGTCTGGTAGAAATTATTTACCAAGATCTTATCTCGATCGGTAGCAATACCCGTTTCTTCTAATCCGATATTTTCAATGTTCGATTTGATACCAACTGCAGAAAGTAAAACATCAGCTTCTAAAATTTCTTCTCCTTTAGCTGTTTTCACGGTAGCTTTAACGCCTTCGCCCGATGTATCAACTTTTTCAACAGATGAATTCGTCATAATGTTAATTCCTGCTTTTTTCAAAGAACGTTCAAACTGTTTTGACACATCTTCGTCTTCAACCGGAACTATATTCGGCATAAATTCAACGATCGTAACATCAGTTCCCATTGAGTTATAGAAATGTGCAAACTCAACACCGATAGCTCCTGATCCTACAACAATCATTTTTTTAGGTTGTGTAGGTAAGGTCATTGCCTGGCGGTAACCAATTACTTTTTTGCCGTCTTGTGGCAAGTTTGGCAATTCGCGAGAACGAGCACCTGTTGCAATAATGATGTGATCTGCAGAAATTTCGGTTACTTTTCCGTCTTTATCGGTTACATCAACCTTTTTCCCTGGTTTTACTTTCCCAAAACCATCAATTACGTCGATTTTATTTTTCTTCATCAAGAACTGAACACCTTTGCTCATTCCGTCTGCAACACCACGTGAACGTGCAATAACCGCATTGAAATCTTTATCTACTTCACCATTGATTGTTAAACCATAATCAGAGGCATGTTTTAAATAATCAAAAACCTGAGCAGATTTCAATAAAGCTTTTGTTGGGATACAACCCCAGTTTAAGCAGATGCCACCTAAATTTTCTTTTTCTACAACGGCAACTTTAAAGCCTAATTGCGATGCTCTAATGGCTGTTACATATCCACCAGGTCCACTTCCTAAGATGATAATATCGTATTTCATTTTTTATTTGTTTTTAAGCTTTTAGCGCTATGCTATAAGCCGATTATTTTGTTTATTTTGTTATGGAACTACGTCAAATTCTGTATTTGAATTATTGCCAAATATTTCAGATTGAATCAAACTCGCTATTTTAGCAACTTCATTTAGTTTTAAGTTTGTTTCTATTCTGATAACAGGAGCTTCTTTTTCATCATATTGTGGTTTATTTCCGTATGAAGCCATTTTATGATTAAAATTTTTAGACAGAGCAAAATCCTTTAGCTTTTCAATATAAGGAACTTGTGGTTTAATCATCGCTTCAAATTCTATCTGAAAAACATCATTTTCTTTAATAAAATAAATGCAATCTATTCCGTTTGAGGTTATTCCTATGAAATCATATTCTGTTTTTCCTTCTTGTAAAAGCTTTAATTCTTCATTAAGTTGATTTATTCTAATTTTCTTGGCAACAAATGCAAAATTTGCCTGGTTTTCTTTTGGGTTTTTACCACAACCCAAAAAAGAGAGAATTATACTAAATAAACCCATAATTAAAACTTTATAATTCATTCATCTTTTTCAATAGACTTTTCAGTTGCGAATTTAAGAATTTATTTTGAAAACCATTTTAAACCTATTTAAAATTATCAATTCACTGAAGCACTTGCGTATTGCGATTCGTACAAGTTTTTGTATGCACCATTTTCTTTGGCAAGTAATTCTGTGTGGGTTCCGGTTTCAACAATATTTCCCTGATCCATTACCACAATTAAGTCAGCGTTTACAATGGTTGCCAAACGGTGGGCAATGATGATTGACGTACGGTCTTTTGAAAGAATTTCTACGGCATTTTGCAACAATTCTTCTGAATAGGTATCGATAGATGAAGTGGCTTCATCTAAAATCAAAATACTGGGATTGTTCATATACGCACGTAAAAAAGCAATGAGCTGGCGTTGCCCTGATGAAAGCATTACACCGCGTTCTTTGACATTGTAATCATATCCGCCGGGCAATTTCTCGATAAAATCGTTAATCCCAATTTTTTTTGCCGCTGTAATTACCTCTTCTTTGGTAATGTGGTGATTGTCTAAAATAATATTATTTAAAATAGAGTCGGAAAACAAGAAAACATCCTGTAACACCACAGCAATCTGGTCACGGAGACTGCTTAACGTGAAATAGTTAATATCCATACCATCAATTAAAATTTTTCCTGACTGAATATCGTAAAAACGACTTAACAAATTGATGATCGTTGTTTTTCCTGCACCCGATGCACCCACAAAAGCTACAGTTTGTCCGGGTTTAATATCTAAATTGATTCCGTTGATTACTTTTTTGCCGTTGTCGTAACTGAATTCTACATTTTTAAACTGTATGTCGCCTTTAAAATCGGGAGCGGTCAATTTGCCTTCGTTTTGGATCAAATCATCGCGGTCTAAAATCTCAAAAACACGGTCGGCAGCCACAATTCCCATTTGCATAACATTGAATTTATCTGCAATTTGACGTAACGGGTTAAACAGCATCGAAATCATCATGGTATAACCAAATAGATCCCCGGTTGTGGTTAAATTATCGCCCTGAACAATCGTAAATCCTCCATAAATAATCACACAACCTAAAGTAACCGATGAAACAATATCGGCGATAGGGAAGAAGATTGAGTTGTACAAAATGTTTTTTTGCCAGGCATCGTTGTGTTTTTGGTTGATTTTTTTAAAGTTTTCGTATTCTATCTCTTCGCGGTTAAACAACTGTACAATTTTCATTCCTGTTAGGCGTTCCTGAACAAAAGTGTTTAAATTGGCAACCTGCAAACGCACTTCTTCAAAGGCAACTTTCATGTGTTTTTGAAAAACACGCGTGGCATATAAAAGCACGGGCATTGCAACCAAAACAATAAGGGTTAGTTTCCAGTTCATCCATATCATGATTCCTAAAACCACCAGCATTTTTAATACGTCGCCCACAATCATAAACAATCCCTGACTAAAAATACTTGCAATGTTTTCTATGTCTGAAACGTTTCTTGTAATAAGTTTTCCCACAGGTTCATTGTCAAAATAACTCAGCCTGAATTTCAGCATCTTGTTAAACAAGTTGCTTCGTATATCTTTAATAATGTTTTGCCCCAACCAACTGGCGGTATAGGTAAACAAAAATTGCGATGACACTTCTAAAATCAATACCAGAGTCATTAGTAAAACGTAGATGTTTAAACCGTTTAAGTCTTTGGTTTCAATATACACATCTACCACGTTTTTAACCATATACGGGCGTAACGCCCCAAAAACAGAAAGCGTTATTACCGTAAGCACCACCCAAAACATTTTGCTTTTGTAGGGTTTTGCAAATTGCATGACTTTTTTTAATGTAGAAGTTTTAGTTTGTTTCATTTATATAAGGATAAACTACTTTTGTTAAATACAATCCGTGTGCCGGAACCGAAAATCCTGCTTTGCCACGATTTTTACTTTTGATGATTTCATGAACATCGTTGATCTGAATTTTTCCCAAGCCAACATTGATAAGCGTTCCCACAATTGCCCGAACCATATTCCGTAAAAAGCGGTTTGCCGAAATGTGAAAAATCAATTGTGAATCTTTTTGTTCCCAATAAGCTTGTGTAATGTTACAGTTAAACGTGAACACATCGGTATGCGTTTTACTGAAACATTCAAAATCTTCATATTGCAGAAGAATTTCTGCCGCTTCGTTCATTTTTTGTACATCTAATTGTTTAAAATGATAATAGCTTAAATCCTTTAAAAAGCTGTTTTTGAACGTGTGAATACGGTATTCATATGAACGGGAAACCGCATCAAAACGGGCGTGTGCTTCTTTATCAACTTCAAAAAAATGGTGCACAGAAATAGCTTCCGGCAAAAATGAATTCAGTTTTTGAACCATTGTTTCTTTGTCAAAAACCGCATCGGTATCAAAATGGGCATACATTTGTTTTGCGTGAACTCCGGCATCTGTACGTCCGGCGCCAACTACTTCAAAATCATCCCGAAACAAAGTATTTAATGCTTTAGTTAATACTTCCTGTACACTAATGGCATTGGGTTGCAATTGCCAACCGTGATAATTTGTTCCGTTATAAGAAAATTGAATAAAGTACCTCAAGTATTAAAATTTTAAACATACAAATATACTTTATTTTGATGGAATGCCGGTATTAACAAAAAACTAAATATTTTTGTAGAAACGATTTTTATGAGAACTTTTTACTTTTTCTTTATTTTTATGTGGAGTGTTGTGGCGCATGCACAGCAATTCGACGATTATTTTATTGATAAAACCCTTAGGTTAGATTATATTTTTGCAGGAAATGCCAACGAACAAAATGCCTATTTAAGCGAAATGATTGCATTAAATAAATGGCACGGACGTGTTGATAATCTTTCGGTTACACCTGTTCAGGGTAACGGACAAATTAAGGTTTTTGACAAATCTACCAATCAGCTTATTTACATTTTACCTTTTGGCAGTTTGTTTCAGGAATGGTTAACATTAGATGCTGCTGAAAAACAGTCAAAGAGTTTTGAAAATTCTTTTTTGATTCCGTTTCCTAAAAAAGAAATCAATGTTCAAATTTCGTTTTTCAATTCAAGGAACGAAGAAAAAGTGGTGTTCAACCAGTTAATTGATCCCAACGATATTTTAATTAGAAAAAGTTCTGAAATTAAAAATGAATATGAAGTTATTCACAAAGCAACCGTCAAAAATCCAATAAAAATTGCCTTGGTTGCCGAAGGATTTACCGCTGAAGAATTAAACGTTTTTATGGATTTTGCCCACCAAACAGTTCAAAATTTATTTAAGCACCAAATTTTTAAAAAATATGAAAATTCATTTGAAATAATTGCTGTTAAAACCGTTTCTAAAGAGTCGGGTATAAGCGTTCCTTCAAGAAATATCTGGTTAGATACAGCTGTACAATCTAATTTTGATACCTTTTATTCTGAAAGATATTTAACCACTTTACACACCAAATTACTGCATGCTCAATTAGAAAATATTCCGTACCAGCACATTATCATTTTAGCTAATACCAATGTTTACGGCGGTGGCGGGATATTGAATTCATACAGTTTAACAACGACAAAAAACAAAGAATTTGCACCCGTTGTAGTACATGAATTCGGGCATAGTTTTGCCGGATTGGCAGATGAATATTTTTATGAAGAAGACGTTTTTGAAAACAAAGCAAGTTTAAACACCGAACCCTGGGAAAAAAATATAACTTCTCTGGTGGATTTTTCATCAAAATGGAAAAATATGATGAATAAAAATACGCCGATTCCTACGCCTAAAACAATGAGTAATGAAGTTAAAATAGGTGTTTTTGAAGGTTTAAAAGGCAACGGATTGTACATTCCCACGTTAACTTGTAGAATGAAAATCAATAATACTCCAGATTTTTGTCCTGTTTGCAGCAATGCCATCGAGGAAATGATTTTGTTTTACACTCAAGATTTAAATTAATGAAAAAAATTTTATTGCTTTCAGATACACACAGTTACATTGACGGTCGCATTTTGCATTATGCTGATGGCTGTGATGAAATTTGGCATGCCGGTGATATTGGCGATTTAAAGGTTACCGATGTACTGAAACAAAAGAAACCATTGCGGGCAGTTTATGGAAATATTGACGACGATAAAGCCCGAATGGAATTTCCGTTAGATGCCGTTTTTGACTGCGAGGGAATGAAAATCTGGATGACGCATATTGGCGGGTATCCCGGGAAATATTCCTCACGAATCAAAGAAGGATTATTGACCAATCGTCCGGATATTTTTATCTGTGGACACTCGCATATTTTAAAAGTTCAATACGATAAACAGTTCAATTGTTTAACATTAAACCCGGGAGCAGCAGGTATTTATGGGTTTCATCAAATAAGAACAATGCTTCGGTTTGAAATTCACAAAGGAAAAATTCAGAATTTAGAAGTTATAGAATTAGGTAAAAGATAAAACATGCAAGTATACAACGCAAAAGACTGGTTGGGATTTATTTTTAAAACTCATAAATCGGATACCGTTCGTAAATTATGGCCATCAATTCTTTTTATGGGATTGCTGTCTTGGCTGGTAGCTTATTTAGAGCTTGATTATTTTGGTCTGGCACAAAGTTCTGCCTTAAAAAATACATCGATATTGCATACGGTAATCGGCTTCGTATTGTCGTTATTATTGGTTTTTAGAACAAATACGGCGTATGATCGTTGGTGGGAAGGCCGCAAAATGTGGGGCAAATTAGTAAACGATTCCAGAAATTTATCTGTAAAACTCCATGCGCTTTTACCCGAAGAAGATAGAGCTTCGCGCATTTATTTTACTAACAAAATTAAACTGTTTGCCAAAGTATTGCACACGCATCTTACAAGCGAATCAACGAAATATATGCTTGATGAAGACGAACATCCGGAATACGAAGAATATTTAAAGTCACAGCACCCACCAACAAAAATTGTTGGCAAAATGTATGTTGCCTTGCAGAAATTAGAGCGGGCAAATGTAATAACTAAATACGACAAAATAATTTTAGATGAAAATTTAAACGGTTTGTTAGATGTTGCCGGTGCGTGCGAACGTATTAAAAACACGCCAATTCCTATTGCTTATGCCGTTTTTATCAAAAAATTCATCTTTGTTTATGTACTTACACTGCCCATTGGTTATGTGTTTACAACAGGATATTTTATTGTTCCGTTGGTAATGATCATTTTCTATGTTTTGCTGAGTATTGAATTAATCGCCGAAGAAATTGAAGATCCTTTTAACGGAGGAACCGATGATTTACCCACAGCAAAAATTGCCGAAAATATAGGTAAATATGTATCCAATGTTTTATTGGGAACCAATTAAATACTATCTTTAAATAAAAAAGTAATGCAGAACGTTTTAGATTATATAAAAAAATTGCAGCAAAATAATAATCGAGAGTGGTTTGTCGACAACAAAAAGAGTTTTGAAGAAGTTAAAGAAAGCGCAAACCAATTGTTTAATGCTGTTTATAACGAATTAAATTTAAGTGACAGTTTAGAACCTTTAAAAATATACAGAATTTATCGCGATGTTCGTTTTTCGGCTGATAAAACGCCCTACAAAACACATTTTTCTATGTATATGGGCAGATTAAAGCCCGATTATCGTGGTGGGTATTATTTGCATATTGAGCCTGGAAATTCGTTTTTAGGTGTTGGTTTTTTTGATCCGAATAAAGAAGATTTACTAAGAATAAGAAAGGAAATTGAACTGGATAACGAATTAGAAGACATTTTAAATTCTAAAGAAATCAAAAATACTTTTGGAAATTTGGTAGGCGATGAAGTGAAAACAGCTCCTAAAGGCTTCGATAAAAATCACGAACGAATTGCATTACTCAAGAAAAAACAATTTTTACTGATTCATAAATTTACAGATAACGAAGTTTTAAAACCTGATTTTTTCAAAGAAGCTGCAAAAGTTTTTAAAAAATCAAGACCTTTTGTAGATTACATGACCGATGTGTTACTGACTAATTTAAACGGTGAAGAAATGTAAAATAAATTGGTAAGATATCCGTTTCTATAAACATTAAACTTATAAACATGGAAAAACAACCAAGCAAACAATTATTGTCACGAAGTAATTTTTTACAGTTTTTTACAGCGGTATATTTTTTCTTATATATTTTTCCGTTTCCCCTTAATTATATCCCTTTTGTGGGCAAAATTTTTAATTGGTACCATCAAACCATTGAAATATTGACTCTTTGGACAGGAAAGATCATTCTGGGTTTAGAATCTTTAGAAAAAATACAATTTACAGGCAGCGGAGATACCACTTTTGATTATGTGAAAATTTTTACATTGCTTATTCTTACTCTTTGTGTTACACTTTTAGTTTTCTTTTTAAGAATAAGATTAAATACTGGTAAAATCATTGTTTTTGTTAGAACTTATGGTCGGTACTTTTTAGTATTGATGTTGTTGAGCTATGGTTTTTCAAAGTTTTTTGAAGGACAATTTTCTTATCCCAGTCTTGAAAGATTAGATCGGAAAATAGGAGATTCATCACCAATGGGACTTTTGTGGACATTTATGGGATATTCTAAAATATACACTATTTTTGGTGGATTTTGTCAGGTGTTAGCAGGCTGTCTGCTTATTTTTAGAAGAACAATGATAATAGGCAGTCTGCTGGCACTTATGGTAATGACAAATATTGTTGTCTTAAATTTTTCGTATGATGTACCGGTAAAACTGTTTTCAACACACTTGGCTGTGATTGCATTGTTGCTACTTATACCAAATGTAGTAAATCTGTTTCATCTGTTTTTTATGCAAAAATCTGTTCAGCTTATTCCTGAAAGATCTTTATTTGAAAATAAGAATAAACAATTGGTTGCCTTTCTGTTAAAACTAATGGCTATTTCCGGATTACAGTTGATAGTGATCATAATGACTGTTAGATCATTTTTCGATAAACCTCTTAACGGTCATAATTTAAAAGCAATTTATTATCCGGAGCAATTTACTATTGAAAGTACTTCTGTTAATCGTTGGCAAAAATTCATTATAAACGATCGGTATGCTACTGTTTTTTATGACGAAAAAAGATATGAAGACTTTGATGTTAAAGTTGATACGCTCAAACATATAATCCAACTAAAATCAAAAAAAGACACATTGAATATTAGTACGTTAAATTATCGATTTTCAGACAAAAACACCAAGATGTATTTGACGGGAATTTTTCAAAAAGATACGGTTTCCATAACATTTAATATAAAACGAAAAGAAGATTTTGAGCTGGTTAACCGCAAATTCAATTGGATAAACGAATATCCTTATAATAAATAGAAAAATTTACTCCGACAGAGTTTTAAACTCTGTCGGAGTAAATTTAGAAAAAAACTAAAAATTATTTATTTCTATTAGCTGTAATTTCTGCAATTTTAACGATAACTTCTGTAGCTTTAAGGATACTTTCAACCGGAACGTATTCATATTTTCCATGGAAATTATGTCCGCCTGCAAAGATGTTCGGACAAGGAAGCCCCATATATGATAATTGTGAACCATCGGTTCCACCTCTAATTGGTTTAATAATCGGCTTAATATCCAGTTCTTTCATTGCTTGCTCGGCAATATCAACAATATGCATTACAGGTTCAACCTTTTCTTTCATATTGTAATATTGGTCTTTAATTTCGCATTCAACAATTTTATCGCCAAATTTAGCCGCATATTTTTTATTCATTTTAGAAACCAATTCGCGAATTAACTTTTTACGCTTTTTGAATTTCTTCATACTGTGATCACGGATAATTAATTGAACTTCTGTTTCTTCAATCGATCCTGAAATGTCGTGCAAGTGAAAAAATCCTTCGTAACCCGTAGTTTTTTCCGGAACTTCTTTAGATGGTAATTTAGAAATAAACTTGTTTGCCAAAAGCATTGAATTAATCATTTTTCCTTTAGCATATCCGGGGTGAACGCTTTTTCCTTTAAAAATTAATTTAACACCTGCAGCATTAAAATTTTCGTACTCTAATTCACCAATCTGGCTTCCGTCCATCGTGTAAGCCCAGTCGGCAGCAAATTTTTCTACATCAAATTTATGTGCGCCACGACCAATTTCTTCATCAGGTGTAAAGCCGATTCTTATTTTTCCGTGTTTAATTTCAGGATGCTGAACTAAATATTCCATTGCTGAAACAATTTCGCAGATTCCCGCTTTGTCATCAGCTCCCAATAACGTGGTTCCGTCTGTAGTAATTAATGTTTGTCCTTTATACTGCAATAAATCGTCAAAGTAACTTGGTGACAAGATAATATTTTGTTCTTCATTTAAGACAATGTCTCCACCGTCATAATTTTCAACAAGTTGGGGTTTTACATTCGCACCTGAAAAATCGGGCGACGTGTCAAAGTGTGAAACAAAGCCAATAGTTGGAACTTCAAAATCTACATTGCTTGGCAAAGTTGCCATAATGTAAGCGTTTTCGTCAATGGTAACCTCTGTTAGACCAATTTGTTTTAATTCTTCAACCAGTTTATTGGCTAAATCCCATTGTTTTTTTGTTGATGGAGTAGTGTCAGAGTTTGGATCTGATTCTGTATCAACAGTTACATAACTGATAAATCTGTCGATAATATGTTGTTTGTTTTCCATTTTTTTAATTGTAATTTATCTTACAAAATTATTAAAAACAGCTTACTTTATAAAGTGTTAGGTGTTTTATTTTTGTAAAGTTGCAGAAATAAAAAAAGCTCAACATTTGTTGAGCTTTTTGTGGGAAGAGCAGGATTCGAACCTGCGAAGGTTTCCCAACGGATTTACAGTCCGTCCTCGTTGGCCGCTTGAGTATCTTCCCTACACTAATCATTGTAATAGTTAAATAAATTATTCACGCTATTACTATTAAATTTTAATCTTATAATTAAGATTAATATAAAATTCTTTTACTTTTTGTTGGTTTTTAAGTTGTGACTTTTCTTATTTTCAACGGTGCAAATATAAGAGGCTTTTTTAATACTGACAAAGTTTTTTTAGTGTTTTTTACACAAAAAAAGATGTTTTTTTTGTGTGTATTTAATAATCAGTTAGTTGGTTCAATAAAATTTTTTAGCAGAATATGAAAATGTTTCTTTTTAACCAGCTATTTTGTTATTTTGCTAAACTTTTCAGGTTTTGAATATTGTTTATTTTAATTCTTTTTCCTTTTAGATCTATAATTCCTGCTTTTTTTAATTCGGAGAGCAAACGGATACAGCTTTCGGTAGCAGTACCTACCATACTGGCTATTTCTTCGCGACTTAACTGTAAGTTTAAATATCCTTCATGATCGGTTCCTGCGGAGTCTAAAATACCTAATAAAGCCAAAGCCAAACGTTCTTTAACAGTTTTGTGGGTGTGGTTTATGGCAAAATCGGTAGCGTAATTAAGGTTTTGGCACACGTCTTTGGTGACTTCTAAAGAAAAATTTCTGTTATTATCAATAAACGATAGAATTTCTGTTTTGGGAATAAAACACACATGCATATCTTCAACGGCAATGGCGCTTAAAGTAGCTTTTTCTTGTGTTAAAATAGATGTTTGTCCTAACAATTCTCCTTTTGTAATTAGTTTTAAAATGGTGTCTTTTCCGTTAGAATTCATTTTAACAAGCTTACAAATTCCTTCTTTTATACAATAAACACCATTTACTACATCGCCTTCATTAAAGATTACTTCACCTTTTTTTATAAGGTGTGTATCCTTACAGTCCGCAAGATGTACTAATTCATTTTTAGACAAAGCCTTTAACGAACTTAATTCTCTAACGATACATTGCTCACATTTGCCCATAATGTAGAATTTTATGCAAAGATACTATTATATATGATAATTATCATTTTTTTTAAATTCTCAACATCAGAATTTTGCATCAGGTATAAAGCAAATAGTGGGTATGTTAAATTGTTATCATTGCGGAAATGAAATCATTGAAAATGAAATGCTTGTTTTTGATGATAAAAAATTTTGTTGCAAAGGTTGTCAAACGGTTTATGAACTTTTTTCAGATAACGGATTGACTAATTATTATGATTTTGAAAAAAATCCGGGGGCAAAACCAAAAGACGCCGATGCAAAGTTTAATTATCTTGAGAATGCCAATATTGTATCGAAACTTTTAGATTTTCAAGAAGGATCAACACAAATTGTCCGACTTTACATTCCGCATATTCACTGTAGTTCGTGTATCTGGATTTTAGAAAATTTAAATACGCTTAATTCAGGCATCAGTCAATCGCAGGTGGTCTTTTCGCAAAAAAAGGTTACGATTGTTTTTAACAGCGAGACGGTTTCTTTGAAAGAAATCGTGTTATTACTGGCGTCTATCGGGTATGAACCCTACATTAGTTTAGAGAATTTTGACAACAAACCCAAATTGATAGACCGTAATTTACTTTATAAAACTGGTGTGGCTTTCTTTGGTTTTGGAAATATCATGTTGTTGTCTTTTCCCGAATATTTTAATGTAAACGATTATTGGATCCATCAATACAAAGATTTTTTCAGATACCTGAACATATTTCTGGCACTTCCTGTTTTTTTATATTCGGCAACACCTTACTATATTTCGGCCTATCACAGCATAAAAGCAAAAGCATTTAATATTGATATTCCAATGGCTTTAGGAATTATTGTGATGTTTCTTCGCAGTTTGGTTGATATTTTTTTTCAAGACGGAGCCGGATTTTTAGACAGCATGTGTGGCTTGGTCTTTTTTATGCTTTCAGGAAAATTAATCCAGCAAACTACGTATAATTTTTTGTCGTTTGAACGTGATTACAAATCTTATTTCCCCATTGCGGTTACTAAAATTGAGAATAAAGCCGAAGTTCCTATTCAGGTTTATGAAATTGAAAAAGGCACTCATTTAATGATTCGCAATGAAGAATTGATTCCTGTTGATGCTGTTTTATTGTCTGATACGGCTTATATCGATTACAGCTTTGTAACAGGCGAGGCGGTTCCGGTAGAAAAAAAATCGGGCGATAAAATTTTTGCTGGCGGAAAACAAGTAGGAAACGCCATTGTTATTGAAGCAGTAAACAGCGTTTCTCAAAGTTATTTAACACAATTATGGAGTAACGAAGTTTTCCAGAAAAGAACCTCACAAAAACTAAAAACCATTACAGACAGAGCCAGCCGTATTTTTACGCCTGCTTTGTTAAGCATAGCCTTTATTGGGTTTATTGGTTGGAGCTTTGTAAGTTTTAATGATGCGTTTAATGTTTTAACAGCGGTTTTAATTGTTGCATGCCCATGTGCATTGGCGTTAACGGCTCCTTATACTTGGGGAAACGTCATTCGGTTAATGGGAAAACGAAAATTATATCTTAAAAATACGGCTGTTATTGAGCAACTTTCTAAGGCGGATGTATTGGTTTTCGATAAAACGGGAACGTTGACATCAAATAAAAATCAACAGATTAAATATGTGGGCGAACATCTGACCAAAGAAGAATTAATGGCAGTAAAAAATATTGTTCGTGGATCAAATCATCCGTTAAGCAGAAGGCTTTATATGGTTTTACCCGAATGTAATATTAAAAAGCCCTTATTGTTTAACGAAATTGCCGGAAAAGGAATTGAAGGTATTTTTGAAGAATATCACTTGAGAATTGGTTCAGCAAATTGGTTGGAAATTTCGGATCAATCGGCTGTGCACGATACCAAAGTTTATATAGAGATAGATCACAAGGTAAAAGGATATTTTGTTTTTGAAAACGAATATCGAAAAGGCATTAAAAAATTGTTTGAAACACTTAAAGATAGAAATTACCAGCTTTTTGTGCTTTCGGGCGACAATAATGGGGAAGAAAAGATGCTACGACAATTGGTTTCGGCTGATACGCAATTGGTTTTTAACCAAAAGCCGGAAGATAAGCTCCGTTTTATTGAAAATCTGCAATCTCACGGAAAAAATGTACTGATGATTGGAGATGGATTAAACGATGCGGGAGCTTTAGCACAGAGTAATATCGGTATTTCTATTTCAGAAAATGTAAATGTTTTTACACCTGCCAGCGATGCAATTTTAGATGCCGGTGCGTTTACAAAAATACCTTATTTTTTATCGTTTGCCAAAAACGCAATGAAAACCATAAAAATGAGTTATTGCCTTGCCATTAGTTACAATATTGTAGGCTTGTCTTTTGCATTGTCTAATCAGTTATCGCCTTTGGTAGCAGCGATCATCATGCCTGTAAGTACAGCAACAATTATAAGTTTTGTTACATTGATGAGTGGTATTTATGCGAAAAAATCAAAAGGATAGTTTTTCTTAAAAAAATATTAAAGGAACTGACATTTGTCATGTTTTAAGAAAACCAACAGCACTAATTTTGAGTAAAGATTTAAGGTATGGGCGTAATTTATATTCTAATATGCATAAGCGTATTTGTAGCTGCAGTTTTTTTATATCTCTTCATAAAATCTGTAAAAAGCGGGCAGTTTGACGATCAATACACACCTTCGATAAGGATGCTGTTTGACGACGAATTAAAAAAGAAAAAAAACAATAAATCACAAAAACAATCAAATTAATTTAGTATGGAAGTACAACAGTTTTACTACGACAACAAAATTGTTAAAAAATTCCTTTATGCTTCTATATTCTTCGGAGTAGTAGGCATGCTGGTAGGTTTGCTTTTAGCAGTAATGTTTATCTTTCCTAATATAACCGATAATATTCCATGGTTAAGTTTTGGGCGGTTGCGTCCGTTACACACAAACGCCGTTATTTTTGCGTTTGTGGTAAATGCTATTTTTGGTGGCGTTTATTATTCTTTGCAACGGTTGTTAAAAACCCGTATGTACAGTGACCTTTTAAGTAACATTAACTTCTGGGGTTGGCAGCTTATCATTGTGGCAGCAGCTATAACGCTTCCGTTAGGTTACACCTCATCAAAAGAATATGCCGAATTAGAATGGCCTATTGATATTGCCATTGCCGTTGTATGGGTGGTATTTGGTATCAATATGATTATGACCATTTTAAACCGAAGAGAACGCCATTTATACGTAGCTATCTGGTTTTATTTGGGAACTTTCGTAACGGTAGCGGTTCTGCACATTTTTAACAATTTGGAATTACCTGTAAGCGCTTGGAAATCATATTCGATCTATGCAGGTGTTCAGGATGCTTTGGTACAATGGTGGTATGGGCACAATGCGGTAGCGTTTGTGTTAACCACACCGTTTTTAGGATTGATGTATTACTATTTGCCTAAAATAGCCAACCGTCCGGTGTATTCTTATCGTTTATCGATTATTCACTTTTGGTCGTTAATCTTTTTATACATCTGGGCAGGACCTCACCATTTATTATATACGGCACTTCCGGAATGGGCTCAAAATTTAGGGGTTGTTTTCTCTGTAATGTTAATTGCCCCGTCTTGGGGTGGTATGATCAATGGTTTGTTAACACTTCGCGGTGCTTGGGATAAAGTAAGAACCGAACCCACATTGAAATTCTTTGTGGTAGCAATTACAGCTTATGGTATGGCTACTTTTGAAGGCCCCATGTTGTCGTTAAAAAACGTAAATGCGATTGCACATTACACCGACTGGATTGTTGCACACGTACACGTTGGTGCATTAGCATGGAACGGATTTATGGTGTTTGCTATTGTGTATTGGTTAATACCGCGTTTAACAAAAACAGTGCTTTATTCTAAAAAACTGGCAAATTTCCACTTCTGGATAGGTACTCTAGGTGTGATTCTTTACACCATTCCGTTATATGTTGCAGGCTTTCAGCAACACATGATGTGGAAACAATTTAATCCGGACGGAACTTTAAAATACGGTAACTTTTTAGAAACAGTTACAGCCATTATGCCAATGTATGCCATGCGTGCAATAGGTGGATCGTTATACGTAATTGGTGTTTTTGTATTGGTTTACAATGTTTACAAAACAGTAAAGGCAGGCTCTAAAGTTGAAGACGAACTGGCAGAAGCTCCTGAATTACCTCGTATTGTATCACACCGTATGAAAGGTGAAGGTTTCCACACCTGGTTAGAACGCAAGCCCATCCAGTTAACCATTTTGGCAACAATAGCCATATTAATTGGTGGCATTGTGCAGATCATTCCAACTCTGGTAGTCGATTCAAACATTCCAACCATTGCCAGCGTAAAACCATATACGCCGTTAGAATTAGAAGGTCGCGATTTATATGTACGTGAAGGTTGTGTGGGATGTCACTCTCAAATGGTTCGTCCGTTCAGGAGTGAGGTTGAGCGTTATGGCGAATATTCAAAATCCGGAGAATATGTGTACGATCATCCTTTCTTATGGGGATCAAAACGTACTGGTCCCGATTTACACAGATTAGGTGCAAAATATTCAGACAACTGGCATTTTAACCACATGTACGATCCGCAAAGTACTTCTCCCGGATCTATTATGCCGGGTTACAAATGGTTGTTTGCAAACAAAGCGTTAGATCTTTCAGACGTAGAAAACAAAATGCGTGCAATGCAGAAATTGGGCGTACCATATACCAATGAAGACATTGCAAATGCAAAAGCCGCCATAAAGGCGCAGGCACAGCAAATAGAAGAGAACTTAAAAAATGATCCCGATTTTGTAAAATCGTACGAAGCAAGTAAAGAAGCAGCTAAAGCAAGCGGAGAAAATTTTGTTCCAATGAGCGAAAGAGAAATTACGGCTTTAATAGCTTACTTACAACGTTTGGGAACCGATGTTAAGGTAAAAGAAGAAAATTAAAAGATTATGCTAAAGTTCATTAAACACAATATGGAAACTATTTCAGGTATTGAAATTTATCCTGTTATAGCCTTACTTATTTTCTTTCTGTTTTTTGTTGGATTGGTTTTATGGGTATTTACCTATAAGAAACAAACATTGAACGAATTAAGTAACCTGCCATTAAACGATGGCAAAAACAATGAAGAAACAAATTCAAATAGGTCGTTATGAAAAGATTTTTTCCTGTATATGTCCGCGTTCCGCTTATATTCTTTCTGTCATTTGGTTTAATAGAATATCTGGTAGATTCTGGAGACAAGCCTGCATTTATAGAATATCCTTCGGTATTATTGCTTTTAGGATTGATACTATTGGTTTTGATTGCTATTGAAATTGTAGTCAGTGCATCAAACAACATCTTAAATCAGTTAATGACACCTGAAGAGCGTGCAGAAAAAGAACGATTAGAAAATATGCCTTTTTCGCAACTTCCGGCAATAAAGAAATTGTTGCAAAAACTAACGAAATCTAAATCTATTAAAGAAGAAAAAGAGATAGAATTAGAACACGAATACGACGGAATCAAAGAATTAGATAATGTTTTGCCACCATGGTGGGTTTACCTGTTTTATTCAACGGTAATTTTCGGTGTGATTTACTTAGGAAAATACCATTTGTTTGGTGGCGAAAATCAATATCAAGAGCTTGATAAAGAATTGGCAATTGCCCAAAAAGAAATCGAAGAATATAAAAAGACCGCTCCCGATTTATTAACTGCAGACCAAGTGGTATTGTTAACAGAACCGGCTGATATTGCTGCAGGTAAAGCCTTGTTCGACTCTAACTGCGTGGCGTGTCACCGTGCCGATGGAGGTGGAGGTATCGGTCCCAACCTTACCGATGAATATTGGATTTTGGGTGGCGATGTAAAAGATATTTTCAATACCATTATGGAAGGCGGTAGAGACGGTAAAGGTATGGTAGCGTGGAAACAACAAATTAAACCTACCGATATTCAAAAAATAGCGAGTTTTATTTTAACGCTTCAAGGTACAAACCCTGCCGATGCCAAAGCACCTGAAGGCGATAAAGTTACTCCTGTTGCAACAAATTAAATTTTAATTATAAAAGATAGTATTTCTGTTAAAAGTAAAGACTGTTTTTTCAATGATTAGTTTTATTTTTTTTCGCAGCCTTTTGTAAAAAGGAAGGCTGTGGTTTTTCAAAAGGGAACTAATAAAATGCAAAAAAATGAGTAAGGTAGCCGACGATAGTTTTAGAGACAGTATCGGAACAATTGATAAAGAGGGAAAAAGAGCCTGGGTATATCCTAAAAAGCCCGAAGGTAAATATTACGACAAGCGCAAAATGGTCAGTTATTTATTGTTAATCGTTTTATTTGCTGCACCGTTTATCAAAATAAACAACAATCAATTGTTTTTGTTTAATGTGCTGGAACGAAAGTTTTCTATTCTCGGATTTACATTTTGGCCGCAAGACTTTTACATTGTTGTAATTGCAATGATTATAGGTATTGTATTTGTTGCATTGTTTACCGTTGCTTTTGGTCGCATTTTTTGCGGATGGATCTGTCCACAGACTATTTTTATGGAAATGGTTTTCAGAAGGATAGAATATTGGATAGAAGGTGACCGCGGAGCACAAATCAGGTTAAACAAACAACCTTGGAATAAAGAAAAAGTTCGAAAAAAAGGCATTAAATGGTTCTTGTTTTTTATCATTTCATTTCTAATTGCAAATGTGTTTCTTGCTTACGTTATTGGTTCAGACCAAGTGTTGCTGATGATAAAACACGGCCCGCAAAAACATCTTTCTACATTAATAGCATTATTGATATTTACCGGGGTATTTTACTTTGTATTTGCATGGTTTAGAGAACAGGTTTGTATCATTGCTTGTCCGTACGGACGTTTACAAGGTGTTTTGTTAGATGAAAAATCAATCGTTGTGGCGTATGATTATGTACGGGGAGAATCAACAAACGGACGGGCAAAATTCAGAAAAAACGAAGATCGCACCGAAAAAGGAGTAGGAGATTGTATCGATTGTTTTCAATGTGTACATGTTTGCCCCACAGGAATCGATATCAGAAACGGAACGCAGTTAGAATGTGTAAACTGTACTGCTTGTATTGATGCGTGTGATCATATAATGGAATCGGTAAATATGCCAAAAGGATTGATCAGATACGCATCGGAATCTGAAATCTCCAAAAAAGAAAAATTTCAGTTTACCGCCCGCATGAAAGGATACAGTGCCGTATTGCTTATTTTGATAGGTATTTTAACCGGCTTATTGTTTTTACGCAGTAATGTTGAAACCAAAATTCTGCGATTACCCGGACAGCTGTTTGAACACAAAGGCGAAAATATCAGCAATGTTTACACGTATAAAATAGCCAATAAAACCGCCCGTGATTTTGATAAGGTTACCATTAAACTGATCCAACCCGAAGGAAAAATAATTTTGGTAGGTAACAAAATGATAAAAATACCAAAAGAAGGAATGGTTCAGGGAACATTGTTTATAGAAATTCCGCAAAAGCTTTTACAAAGTGATAAAACCGAAGTACAGCTCGAAATTTATAACAATGAAGAATTAATAGATCAAACAAAAACCAATTTTTTGGGACCAAGAAGTTTTAATTAAAAATTTATACAAGATGAAATTCAATTGGGGAACCGGTATTGTAATAGGTATTATATCTTTTATGGTATTTATCTTACAATATGTTATTCGTGTACAGGTTGATCCACAATACGATAACGAATTAGTTACTGAAAATTATTATCAGAAAGAACTGGAAGTAAATAGCAATTTTGTTCAAAAACAAAACGCTTTAAGCTTAACCGGTTTAGATATTAAAACCACACAAAAGGGCATTGAAATATATTTCCCTGAAGCTTTTAAGGCACAGGATATAAAAGGAAATATATCCCTATACAGACCATCGAACCAGGCTCTTGACCAGACATTTCCATTAAATTTGTCGTCAAATTATTTGCTTATACCTAAATCCCGCCTGGTCGATGGTCGTTGGGATATCTCATTAAACTTCAGTTATAAAGATACAACATATTTAAAAGAACAAACATTGGTTTTATAATGATTATTCCGTTGCTATTGGGCTTATTCAGCAGTCTGCATTGCGTGGGTATGTGCGGACCCATAGTACTGGCATTGCCTGTACATAACCTAACCATTGAGCAAAGAACACTGCGTATTATTGCTTACCATTTAGGAAGAATAGGTATGTATACTTTGCTGGGAGCTCTTTTTGGAACCGTAGGTAAAGGGTTGTTCATAGCGGGATTTCAACAAAATATCTCTATTTTATTAGGAGTTTTATTGATTCTTTTTGTACTCTTTTTTAAAGAACGATATTTACAAAACACATTGATTTTTAATTCTAAATGGTACTTTAAATTTAAATCGCTTTTTAATATCGTCATTAAAAAAAGAACCTTAGGTTCATTCGTTGCATTAGGGTTACTCAACGGATTATTACCTTGTGCCATGATTTACACTGCCTTGTTTGGAGCTACTGCCACACAAGGCACATTGCATGGTGCCCTGTTTATGTTTTGGTACGGTTTGGGCACTATACCTTTGTTAACTGTAATAGCCTGGGTAGGTCAATGGGCAACCGGCACACACAAGAAAACCTTTAAAAAGCTAACATCTGTATTTTTAATACTAACAGGTATTCTGTTAATTATCCGCGGATCAGGAATAGGTATTCCTTACATTGCGCCATCTACCTTGCAATTATTTATATCAGCGAACCCACAGTGTTTTTAGATTAATTAGAAATGTTTATTGAGTATTACCGAATTCTATCTTTTCAAATAAAAATTTTCTGGAACCCGTTTGTACGTTATTATCTACATCGGTAGTAATATTCTGGAAACTCTCAAAAAGTTTATATCCGTTAGAAGCAAGGAAATTAAGAGCTTCTATTTCAGAATTAAATCTTTTTTCTTCATTATTTTCCTTTACGGCAGCCAAATCTTTTAATTTTTTTCCGAATGTTAAATTAGGAACCTGACCATAATCAATCAAAAGATATGATGAAGTAAATAGTGTTTTTGGTTGAAATTCAACAACAATATATTTAGCAGGAAGATCCTTTAACAAAATTTGATTAACTTCTTGAGCCTGGATTAATTGAGAAGAGATAAGGAATATGATAGTGTATATAAAATGTTTCATAAAATTTAATTTTTATGACCTAATACAAACTTCATTCCAAAAAAAATCAACCCAAAAGGTTGATAAAAATGGCAAGCGACCTACATCGCACCGCTACAACCACATACCTTTGCTGCGTTCCCACCCTGGAGGAGTCTGCAGGAGCTGGTCGTGTAGGACTTGCCGCTGCAAATATACAAACAAATTATATTTAAGCAAGCCTTTTGTTAAATAAAAAAAGCGTTGTATTATTGTATTATTAATTAAAAGCAATAATGAAAAAATATAAATACCTAGCATTCTTTGCGTTATCAGTACTTGTTGTAGCTTGTGAAAAGGAGAAAAAAAATGTAACTATCGATTCGTCAAAATTAAAGCAAACGTATGCTTTAAGCGAAGATGTTGTTTTACAGTTAGATAGTAATTCTGCAAGCGGAATTGACTCTGTTCAATATTTTGTAAACGATCGTAAAATAGGCTCGGTTAAAGAAAATAATGCTTTAACGTATAATTTATCTAATGTAAAATATGGCGTACAAAATATTAAGGCAATTGCTTACGAGAACGGAAATACTTATGAAGCATTGATTGAAATCGACGTTTTGTCTCATGTACAGCCTGTATTTTATACATATACCATAGTGAATACCTATCCGCACGATATAAAAGCATACACACAGGGGTTAGAATTTTATGGCGATATTTTAATTGAAAGTACCGGAAACGGAGAAGGAATAGGAACGCGTACCAAAGGAAAATCAAGTGTGCGTAAGATAAATCCTAAAACCGGCGAGGTGATTAAGATAAATGAATTAGATGATACAATTTTTGGGGAAGGAGCTACTGTTTTGAATAATAAAATATATCAGCTGACATATAAAAACAATGAGGGATATGTTTATAACATAGAAACTTTAGAGAAAGAAAAAACATTGCCCTATTTTCAAAAAATGGAAGGTTGGGGATTAACAAATGATGGAACGTATTTATACATGACCGATGGAACGGATAAGGTTTATAAATTAGATCCTGAAACTTTTAAACTGGTTGACTATTTTGTGGTTTCAACAAACAGAGGTACTGTACCGGCGGTAAACGAATTAGAATGGGTAAACGGTGAAATCTTTGCAAATTTTTATACTCAAGATGCCATCGGAATTTTTAGTCCGGTTGATGGGGCTGTAAGCGCGGTAGTAGATCTGAGAGAATTAAAAAGTAAAGTTACCCCGCATCCTGATTTAGATGTGTTAAATGGAATAGCTTACAATAGAAAGACCGAAACGTTTTTTGTTACAGGTAAAAACTGGGATAAAATGTTTGAAATTAAAATTAATAGATAATAAAAAGCCGTCTGATAGTTATCGGATGGCTTTTTGGATAATTTATGAGGTTAAGTATAAATCTGTAGAGTGAAAAATCAAGCCAATTTAATACCCTTTTATTATTTATAACTTCGTAATTTTGCATAAATAACAAACAATAGAAATATGCTGAATATTCCAGATTCTAATAACCCCAGAGTTGTAATTATAGGTGGCGGATTTGCCGGTGTTTCATTAGCACGAAAGTTAAAAAACAAAAATTTTCAGGTTGTTTTGTTAGATAAGCATAATTATCACAATTTTCAACCCTTGATGTATCAGGTAGCAACCGGCGGATTAGAATCGGGAACGATTGCTTATCCGATTCGTAAAATTGTTAAAGAGCATAAAGAAGCATTCTTTAGGATGGCTTTGGTTGAGGAAATAGATACGGAAAATAAAAAAGTATTAACCGATATTGGTACGATTTATTACGATTATGTAGTCATAGCAACAGGTTCTACCAATAATTATTTCGGAAATAAAGAAATTGAAAAGAACAGTATGGTAATGAAAACCATACCCGAAGCTTTAAATATACGGAGTTTGATTCTTGAAAATTTTGAACTGGCTTTGCAAACCAATAATATGGAAGAGCGTAAGACCCTGATGAATTTTGTTATTGTTGGAGCTGGACCAACGGGAGTGGAGTTGGCAGGTGCATTGGCAGAAATGAAAAATGCCGTTTTTCCTAAAGATTATCCCGATTTAGATCTTTCAATGATGGAAATCAATCTGATTCAGGGCGGAGAACGGATTTTAGATGCAATGACCAAAAAATCGTCAAAAGCAGCAGAGAAATTTTTGAAAGAATTAGGTGTAAAAATCCATTTAAATACCATTGTTACCAATTATGATGGTGTAACTATTGAGACGAAAGGCGACTTATCTATTAAAACACAGGCTGTTATTTGGTCGGCAGGGGTAAAAGGAGCACCGGTTGATGGTATTTCGCAGACTTTAGATCGTGCTACCCGAATCAAAGTAAATGAATTTAATCAGGTAGAAGGTTTTACAGATATTTTCGCATTGGGCGATGTAGCGGCAATGTACGGAGAAAAATATCAGTACGGGCACCCAATGATGGCACAACCCGCTATTCAGCAAGGAGCATTATTGGCAGAAAATTTAGAACGTTTAGAGAAAAAGCAATCGCTTAAAAAATTTGTATATAATGATAAAGGTTCCATGGCAACAATCGGTAGAAATAAAGCTGTTGTGGATTTGCCTAAACTGCATTTTAACGGAGTTTTTGCATGGTTTGTATGGATGTTTGTCCACTTATTCTCATTAATCGGATTTAAAAATAAATCATTGGTATTCTGGAGCTGGGTGTACAATTATTTTGTTTTTGATCGCGAATCGCGTGTAATCATTCGTCCCTATCGTAAAAACAGAGATATTAAAACAGATGACAATTAATGGTGTGGATATTTTTTATTGTAATTAATCAACAATCCCACAAATTTATTATATGACTGAATGCCGTCTTTTTGGTTGTTAATCTTTAAAAACCGACCGTAAAGATGTTTAAAAAAATACGAAGAAATGTTTCGCTTACTTTGCCAAAATTGTTCGCTTTCCAAAATATTTTGTTGAACGCCTACATTTAAACGGTTAAAAAGTAACTGATACGTTTCTTCGTTTTCATTTCGGTACTGTTTCAAACAATATTTTAAAGCATATAAATTAGCGGCATATATAAATTTTACGTTTTCGCTTTGCAGCAGTACCTGATAACCAAAGAAATTAGCTTCGGTTTCACTCGCTATTCCCAATTGATGGGCCATTTCGTGGGCCACTGTTACCGGCATCCCTATAGTCGGAATTTGAATATTTACCTGATTTTCGTGTGTAAACGGATTAAAATATCCGCTAAATCCGGTATATGATTGCAAAGCCGAATAAAACGATGGCTTTACATTGTTAATTTTATTAGTTGTAAGAATCTTTTTTAAATGATCGGGCAGTTTGGCGTAATTTAATTTTGCATTTTTATTGAACAATTCCAAATCTTTTTCAATCACCACTTTTTGAAGAGAATCTCCGGTAATCAACAAATGTTGATGGTTTACGATCATTGTCAGCTTGTTGGTCAGCGTTTTTAAATCTTCCATGTCGTAATCGCGATCTAATTCTAATTGATAGGCAATCGAGTATTTATAGTTGTTAAAACCCCAAAACAACTGAAAAACACCGAAAAATGATGCAATCGCAATCATTAAAAAAAAAGACAATTTCCGAAATAATCTCTTTTTAATCAGCATAACGATTTTATAAATAACAAAAACAATAATTACGGCGTAAAACACGTCGCCTAAAGAAAAAGAAAACAGATTTGTTACTGTGTGCAACAATTGATCTAAAAATGAATAAAATCGCTGATTGTAATATGTTGTGAAAAATTCCGGAAAACCGGGAGCTAATAAATAAGCTATACACACAACAATAATCAATCCGATTAAAAAAAAATATTTTTTTTTCATTTAGGACATTTATTTAGAATAAATAAAAATTAATAATTATATTTGTACTCGTTAAAGATAAGAATAATGAGTAAATGTAAATCTTTTGATGAAGTAATTTATTTTTGCGATGGAAAGAAATGCTGCAGATACAATGAAGAAGCAAAATCATGTTTAAAAGAATTACTGAATGACACAGGTTTAAACAAAAATGTTTCGTTAGAAAAAATGAAATGTCAGGGAATGTGTAAAAGCGCACCGGTTTTTTACATTAATTCAGAAAAAAAATATAAGAAAGAAGTCACCAAGAAAAAAGCAAAAAAATTATTTGATAAATATATAGTTGCTTAACTTAAAATTAATTATTGTTTTATTTTGTATGTAGCCATTTTAAACTTGTTTTAAAGTGGCTTTTTTGTTTGATAATAACTAACTTTGATTAAAATTTAAAAGATATGAGTCAAGATATTCGCAATTTAGAGCCACTGCCACTGTGGAATCACTTTGCAGATTTAAACGCAGTTCCGCGTCCGTCTAAAAAAGAAGAACGTGTCATTGCCTTTATGAAACAATTTGGAGAAAATTTAGGATTACAGACCTTGGTAGATGAAGTAGGTAACGTGATCATTAAAAAACCGGCTACTCCGGGTATGGAAAACCGTAAACCAATCGTTTTGCAATCGCATTTGGATATGGTTCACCAAAAAAACAACGATACCGTTTTTGATTTCGACACCCAAGGAATCGAAATGTATGTAGATGGCGATTGGGTACGTGCTAACGGAACCACATTAGGTGCCGATAACGGAATTGGCGTTGCAACCATTATGGCAATTTTGGCATCGAATGAAATTCAACACCCTGCCATTGAAGCATTGTTTACCATTGATGAAGAAACCGGAATGACGGGTGCTATGGGCTTAAAAGGCGGATTGTTAGAAGGTGAAATCCTATTGAATTTAGACACTGAAGAAGATGATGAAATTGATATAGGTTGTGCCGGAGGGGTAGATGTTACCGCTCATGCTGAATACGATGAAGAAGACACGCCTGATGGATCTGTTGCTTACAACATAACCGTAAAAGGGTTAAAAGGCGGGCATTCAGGAATGGATATCCACAAAGGTTTGGGCAATGCCAACAAAATTATGAATCGCTTGTTATTTAATGGTTTTGACAGTTTTGGCTTACAAATTTCAACTATTAACGGCGGAAGTTTACGCAATGCCATTCCACGCGAAAGTGTAGCAGAAGTAATCATTGCCAAAGTGTATGACGAAGCTTTTGTATTTGATATGCAGCAGATTGTCAATGAAATAAAAACCGAATTGGCAACAATGGAACCTAATCTGGAAATTATTTTTGAGAAAAAAGACAGTTTACCAGCAAAAGTAATGCCTCCGGTGGCACAGTATTATTTGGTTCGGGCTTTATATACAGCACATAATGGTGTGTATAGAATGAGTGCTGATTTTGAAGATTTGGTAGAAACATCTAATAATATCGCAAAAGTAACGGTAGGAAACGGCAAATTGCAAGTACAATGTTTAACAAGATCATCAGTAGAATCATCAAAATTTGATTTAGCGAATGCCTTGCGTTCTGCTTTTGAATTAATGGGTTGCGAAGTAGAATTCTCAGGTTCTTATCCGGGATGGACACCAAATCCTAGCTCGTCGATTCTTAAAGTTTTAGATGAACTATATGAAAAACAAAACGGAAAAAAAGCAAATGTCGTTGCTTGTCACGCTGGGTTAGAATGCGGAATTTTAGGAACTAATTATCCTGATATGGAAATGATTTCGTTTGGACCAACCATTCGCGGAGCGCATTCACCAGAAGAACGGGTTTCTATTTCATCAGTTCAAAAATACTGGAATTTTGTGTTGGAAATTCTTAAAAATATTCCTGTTAAATAATAAAGTAATTTAATTAAACATCCCCAAAAAACACCCATATTTGGGGATGTTTTATATATTGAAAATTTTATATATTAAACTCAATTAAAACATATGAAGTTTTTGAGTCATTTGTTTGGGTAGTGTGATAAACTTCGGCGATAACGGCATTGTTTGAAATCCAATAGACAGATTCTTTTTTTACTTTAAAATTGGTAAAGTTTACCAGGAATTGCTCTGTAAAATCAAAATCGTTATTTAAGCTTTGTACGATAAATAAGCTTCCCACATCATTATCGTTATAGAGTTGGACAAAATGCCGATTGTTTTTGTTGTAAACAGGCAAACTTTTTGTGTATAACGGAATAATGTTTGACCGACGCTTGCTATAATATGCATAATACGTATCTCCTTCTTCTTGTACTTCAAAAACGTATCGTTGTAAAGTGGCGCTGAATCCTTTTAATAGATTAAATGCCGTACCTTCTTCAGTATCATTTTGCTGTGGAATCTCTATTTGTTCTCCGCTGTTTGTTTGAAAAGAATACGTTTTGGTTTCATTATTAAAAGAGATATCATTGGCATGTGTTATAAAATTTGATACCAATTTGTTCTTTTGTTTTTTGTAGAAATCGTATGATACCAATTTGATTGTTCCATATTTTGAAAAAGATTTGTCTTGATCGTTATAAACACCTTTTAAATTACTATATCTGATTTCATCTAAATTTACAAGATCTAACGAGTAAGGATCTTTCTTCTCAAAAAACTCTTTTTTAACATACCCCTGATAGCTTACCGGATTATTTCCGTATTGAAAGTAGTTTACTTCGTAAAAATCATCATCTTCATCAACTACGAACAACCTTTGATCAGGAGATTTCTCTATGCGTTTAATCTGGCTGTTTACCGTGTCTTTAGAAGCAAACATAACAACCGTTTGGTTTGTAGCAAACAGCAATTCTTTTTCTAAAGAATCAAGCTCAAAAGGAATTTTTTTAAAAGGAGTTAGGGTTTCGATGGTATTTTGTGGCGTTTGCTCTTTCTTACAAGCAATGAAACTGCCTAAAACCGAACATAATAATAAAAGAAATCCTACTTTTTTCATAACATAGTTTTTAAAAGTTAAAAGCACCCGTTAAGGTGCTTCTACTTATTTTTTATTTTCTTCGCACCATTTACGGGCATTTACAAAAGCTTCCACCCAAGGCGAAACATCATCTTTTCTTCCAGATGGGTAATTTGCCCAGTTCCAAGGGAAAACCGAACGCTCAATATGCGGCATGGTTACCAAATGGCGGCCTGTTTTATCGCACATCATTGCGGTGTTGTAAGCGGAGCCATTTGGATTGGCAGGATATGCACTGTAAGCATATTTAGCCACAATATTGTATTGATCTTCGTTGTTTGGCAATACAAATTTTCCTTCTCCGTGCGAAATCCAAACACCTAACGTACTTCCGGCTAAAGAAGACAACATAACAGAATTATTAGGCTGTACTTTTACCGAAATAAAGTTTGATTCGTGTTTTTGTGAAGTATTGTATGTCATTTTTCCATGAACTTCGTGTTCCGGATTGATCAATTCCAATTCCATAAATAATTGACAGCCGTTACAAATTCCTACAGATAAAGTATCAGGACGTGCAAAGAAGTTTTTCAATGCGGTATTGGCTTTTTCATTGTACATAAATGCACCCGCCCAACCTTTGGCAGAACCTAAAACGTCAGAATTTGAAAATCCGCCCACAGCACCAATAAATTGAATATCTTCTAAGGTTTCACGACCCGAAATTAAATCGGTCATGTGAACATCTTTTACGTCAAAACCAGCCAAGAACATGGCGTTTGCCATTTCGCGTTCAGAATTTGAACCTTTTTCACGGATAATTGCTGCTTTAGGTTTTGGTTTTGAACTATCAATTGTAGGTTTGCTTCCGTTGAAATGGAACGGGAAGCTAAACTGCAACGGTTGTTTTTTATAATTTATTAAACGCTCGCGTGCCATACCGTTTTTAGACTGTTTTTTGTCTAAATAATATGAAGTGATGAACCAGGTGTCGCGCAATTCGTTAATGTTGAAATTGTATAGATCACCATTAAAGAACAATTTTAATTCGTGTCCTTCAGATGGAACGCCAATTTTTACGAATTCAACTCCGTTTGCAGATAGTTTATTTTCAAAAGTACTATCGTTTTGTGCTTGTAAAACCACTGCGATGTTTTCGTTGAACAATGCTTTAATGATGTCCGGTTCGTTTAATCCTGTTAAATCAATATCTGCATCTAAATTATAACCTGCAAAACACATTTCAAGCAATGTAGTGATCAATCCACCAGAACCCACATCGTGTCCGGCTGCAATTTGATGATCATTTATTAATTCCTGAATGGTATTGAACGCCTTTTTGAAATAAGCGGCATCAGTTATGGTAGGAACTTCGTTTCCAACTTTATTTAAAATCTGTGCAAAAGACGAACCACCAAGTTTAAGTTTGTCTTTAGATAAATTGATGTAATAAATTGATCCTGCGCTTTTTGATAAAACTGGTTCAACTACATTGGTAATATCTGTACAGTTACCGGCAGCAGAAATAATTACCGTTCCCGGAGCAATCACATCGCCTTCAGGATATTTTTGTTTCATTGATAAGGAATCTTTTCCTGTAGGAATATTAATCCCTAATTCAATCGCAAAATCAGAACATCCTTTAACAGCTTGATACAAACGGGCATCTTCTCCTTTGTTGTTACAAGCCCACATCCAGTTGGCAGATAATGATACACCGCTTAAACCGTTTTTCAATGGAGCAAAAATAATATTAGATAAGGCTTCACCAATAGCATTTCGACTTCCTGCAACCGGATCAACCAAAGCAGTTACAGGCGAATGCCCTACGGTGGTTGCAATACCTTCTTTTCCTTTGTAATCTAACGCCATTACCCCCACGTTGTTTAAAGGTAATTGTAACGGCCCCACACATTGTTGTTTAGCCACACGACCACCCACACAACGATCTACTTTATTGGTTAACCAGTCTTTACAGGCAACAGCTTCTAACTGCAATACCTGATTTAAATAGTTGTAAACTTCTTCTTTTTCGTATGTTAGTTCAGCGTAATTGTATGTTACGGTTTTATCGTTCATTATGGTTTTAGGTGATGAACCAAACATATCTTCTAAAGCAAAATCCATAGGTTTTTCGCCTGTTGTAGAAGACTCAAAAGTAAAACGGTTGTTACTTTTTACTTCACCCACGTTGTACATAGGTGAACGTTCACGATCGGCAACTCGCTGTAATGTTTCCAGATCATTTTTACCGATAACCAACCCCATACGTTCTTGTGATTCGTTACCGATAATTTCTTTGGCAGACAACGTAGGATCGCCCACAGGCAATTTGTCTAAATCAATCAAACCACCCGTATTTTCGACCAATTCAGATAAGCAGTTCAAGTGTCCTCCGGCACCGTGATCGTGGATAGAAACAATAGGATTGTGGTCTGATTCTACCATTCCGCGTACCGCATTTGCTGCACGTTTTTGCATTTCAGGGTTAGAACGTTGAATGGCGTTTAATTCGATACCTGAACCAAAAGCACCTGTATCAGCAGAAGAAACTGCCGCACCACCCATACCGATACGGTAGTTTTCACCACCTAAAATCACTATTTGGTCGCCCTCTTTAGGGTCTTGTTTTTTAGCTTGATCTAATTTTCCATATCCAATACCACCGGCCTGCATAATTACCTTATCGTAACCAATTTTGCGATCGTTTTCTTCGTGTTCAAACGTTAAAACCGATCCGGTAATTAAAGGTTGTCCAAATTTATTTCCAAAATCAGAAGCTCCGTTTGAGGCTTTAATTAAGATATCCATTGGAGTTTGATACAACCAGTTGCGTTCTTTCATTCCGTTCTCCCAATTGCGGTCGTCAACCAATCGAGAGTAAGAAGTCATATAAATTGCAGTTCCCGCCAATGGCAATGAACCTTGACCACCTGCTAAACGGTCACGGATTTCTCCGCCTGAACCGGTCGCCGCACCACTGAAAGGTTCTACCGTGGTAGGAAAGTTGTGCGTTTCTGCTTTTAACGAAATAACCGAATCAAATTCTTTTTCAGAATAAAAATCAGGTTTATCGGCAGCATTTGGTGCAAACTGTGTAACACGCGGACCTTTTACAAAAGCTACATTGTCTTTATAGGCTGAAACAATATCGTTTGGATTTGTTTCAGATGTTTTCTTGATTAATTTAAATAACGATGTAGGTTGTTCTTCGCCATCGATTACAAAAGTTCCGTTGAAAATTTTGTGACGGCAGTGTTCTGAATTTACTTGCGAAAAACCAAATACTTCAGAATCGGTCAATTTTCTGCCTATTTTTTCAGAAACGTTGTTTAAATAGGCAACTTCTTCATCACTTAAAGACAAACCTTCCTGTTGATTGTAAACAGCAATGTCGTCAATCTCTAAAACAGGTTGTGGTTCAATGTTAATGGTAAACATTTCTTGCGTTAACGCAGCGAATTTCTGAGAAATCATGGGGTCGAAATCTGTAAAATTTTCGTCAACTTTCTGGAATTCTTCAATACGAATGATTCCGTTGATTCCCATGTTTTGTGTGATTTCTACGGCATTGGTACTCCACGGAGTAATCATTGCGGCACGTGGACCAACAAAATCTTGATTGATTGAAGGTGTTTCTATTTGTGTTGCATTGCCAAAAAGCCATTTTAGCTTTGCTACATCTTCAGTATTTAAAGGAATTGATGTTTGTACAGCGTAAACCGTACGAGACGCGTTTTCAAAAAATTGAATCATCGTTAAATGTTTGTTGTGTTGTTTGAAATAAAGAACAAATTTACTACTAAAAATTTATATTGGCAATATTAATCTGCTGATGAATTTACGTGTTGATAAGCACCTAAATCGGCAGAAGTTAATCTGCTTTTTCCTAATAAATCCTGAGGAACCTGCTGGGCATACGCGGCATTTCCAAAGTTAATTAACGACGTTGCCTTATCGGTAATCATTAGTTCATTTTTATTGGTATTGAAAAAATAAGGTTGGTGTTCATTAAAACTTTTAGCAATTAAATTATTGGTGTAATAAGTGTTGTTGGTAAACTGGTAAGGAAAACTTTCGGTGTTGAATCTGTTGGCTGAATTTAAAAATTTGATTAAGCTGTATTCAAATGTAAAGCTGAAATTGGTTTCTTTGTTCGCTGGCACTAATAAAAGCGATTCGCTGGCATTGCCGTAAATAATACTGTTTTTAAACCGGGCTTGTAAGGCAAATTCGTTTGTTCCGTCGCCATTATTCATGATTACAGCTGTTTGGTTTAACCGGCTCCAGTAATTGGCAAAGGTACAATGTGTGAAATCATATGTTCCTCCGTAATTGATATTTAAAGCCGCTACGCCACAATTATTTGTCACAATATTTGTGCCAGTCACATGAGCCACTTGTAACAGCAATCCGTTTTTTTCGCAGTTGTAAACCTGAAGGTTGTTTAAATTAACCGGAAGTTTATTTTTGTTTATGAATAACCCATCAATGGCGTTTTTGATGATGACATTGCTAAAAGAAGCATCGCTGTCTTGACTGATCCAGATACCGTCCCATTGTCCGGGAGTGTCTTCAAAGCTTGGTTCTAAACGATCACCCTGAAAAACAATCGGATTTTCAATAGAACCATTGGCATTGATTGCTGCATCTGAAAAGGTAACCAACCCTGAATTTCTGTGAAAATGCACTTCGGCACCTTCGGTAATGGCCAGAATTTTATTGGGAGGCACCGCTGCATAACCATAAATAACATAAGGTTTATTGTTTGTCCATTCCAGTTCATTGCCATTTACGGCATCGTTTTCATCTAAAAAGAAACCGTAAATTTGTACATCGCCAAAGTTCAGACTTTCATAAGAACCATCCTGAAATTTTTGCGGGTACAGAAAAACAGCATCTTTAACCAAAGTAACCAGGTTTACTTTTTGTTGCTGGCTACCGCTTTGAAACAAAATTTCGTCGGTATATAAAAATTCCTTCCCGTTGGTTTGTTGTTTGATATCAACCGTGGTTTCAACAAAAATAAACAGACTGTCATTCGCCAGCAATTCCACGTTTTCAAAACTTTTGCCTGCCATTCCGTCAACCATTAAACGAAAATTTGAACTTTCGCCTTTACTTAAACGAATCGAAGGAATTTTAATGTCTTTATTGCTTTTATTGTACACTTTTAAATTATACGTACTTGAGCCGATATTTGAAAAAATGGTATCCAAATAAACGGTGTCTTTAGAAAACGCTAATTCGGAACCAGATGAAGGTTCAAAATTAAAATCGTCGCGGCAGGAAACTAAGTTTACCACACATATAATTAATATTAATTGGTATAAATATTTCATAATAAATTTTTAATGTTAAGAAACTTAAACTAATTATTTAAAAGGTTTTTAAGAATCAAAAGTTGCTTTTTATTAACGGTTTCAAAATTTAAAAACTCTTCACATTTTAATTTAGCCAAAGTTTGTTTTTGTATGGTTAATGAAGGGTTGTTGATAATTAACTCAATCTGAGTTACTACATCATACAAATTTAAATATTCTGCCAAAAAAATACAGTCTTTATTTAAAATATCTTGTAAACCAATAGCATTATTAAACGCAACAATAGGTTTGTTATTGTATGCAGCTTCTATTCCAACTAAAGAAAATGAATCTTCTCTCGATGGAATCAGGAAAATATCTGCTATTTCCAAAAACTTTTCAGGTGTATTTGTATGAGGTATCAACTCAATATAGTTATTTAAATTAAGCTTTTGAATATCCAGTTTTATCGATTTTATATATTCATTTTCGTTTAAAACTCCAACAATAAAAAATTTAAAATTTAAAGAGTTATTTCTAGATTTAAGAATAGATGCAATTTGTGGTATTAAATCTGTCCCTTTTGTTAAATTAGGATGTCCGATAGTTACTATGTTTAAAACATTTTTATGTTTTGATTCTATCTTTGAAGGTGTCAATGGAGAATTCTGTATTGTAGGATAAATAATAGATATTAAATCTTTATTGATATGATAATTTTGAACAAGATTATGGACAGCAGCTTGAGACACTGTAATAATTTGATCTATCTGTTTAAATTGATGAATAGCTTGCTCTTTATTTAATAGAATGCTACACATAAATGTACTTTCGTGAACATGTAAAATGGTTTTTAATGATGAGTTTTGTTGTTTTAAAGTTGCTAAATACTTTAAAGTAAGTACCGTATTACCATATACCAAATCATATTTATGTAATAAATGAATTAGTTTTATTGATGGATTAAAAACTTTTACAATTTTACCAATTAGATTTTTTTTCTTTCGTTTAATGAAAAAATTTCTAGAAACAGACCTTAGTTCGGCTTCAATACCTTTTTTACTGTTGAGGACAAAAATATCGATAAGAAAATCTTTATGATGATGCTCTTTAATATAGTTTAGAAAAGATAATAAGGCATTAGGAGCTCCCGATTTAGAATCTTCATGAAATAGAAATAAAATTTTTTTTGGCATTGATTAATAAAGCTTATTAATTTAGTTATTTTTTAGATGAAAAACCGTATTTACCCAATTTTCTAAAGTATATTTATTATAAATTTCTTCAGGAACAGGAATGTAGGGTGTATTTAGAAATTCGCTATCTATGTCATCAAAATTGTCATCTAGTATTAAGATGTTAGAAGGATTATAGAAATCAAAATCTTTAACATATTTGTTGTTAGTAATTATCTTTTTTTCAAAAGCCATTGCTTCAAAAAAACGGAAACTCAACCCCGTTTGATTTGGTCTTACTAAATCAATTAATATTTCAGCATTTTTTACTTTCTCTTCCATTTTTTTCAAAGAAATAGGTTTATTTAATAAATGAATTTTGGGATGATGATTTTGATAATCAGGGTATACAACCATAAATTCATAATTGAAATTTTGTTTTTTATCTAAAATCTCTGCAATTTTACTCAATAAAATTTCCCTTTCAAATGATTTAGAAAGAATCATGAAAAATTTATTTTTTGGTTTTAAATTAACTTCTTTATCTGTGTAAATAAAATTGTTTAATAAATGTAACTCTTTGTTCTTTTTTGCATCTTGAATATCAAAAGTGAAAATTTTATCAAATAAAAACTTATAATTTTGCGGTAATGGATGTCGTTCTAATGAGTCGTAATTATGTGCAATGTATTTTTTTGCTTTTGTTTTTAATAAATTTATGATATCTACTCTGTAAACATCAGGATTAATTATTAAGATAAAATCTTGCTGTTGTAGATTCTGTATTTTAGTAATGATAGTTCTATTTGTAAAGTCTTTTTTTATGTTCTTGCCAAATAAAGTTTTATTAATAAAATTAGTTATTTTTTGAAATTTATTTTTATATTTAAATTGTATGATACTGCTATCAATAAAGTTAACTTCATGATTTTCGCGAATAAGATATTCTGCAATATATTTGTTAAATTTCCAAACATCATCAACTAAAATTGTTATTTTCATTTTCAATAGTTTTTTAATTGTAAAAAACCGTTCTTACCCAATTTTCTAAAGTGTATTTCTGATATAAATCATTTGGCAAAGGTTCAAATTTATTATTTAAAAATTCAGGTGTAATATTGGTTAAATCATCATTCAATACTAAAATATTGTTAGAATTATAAAAATCGTACTCAACAATTGTTTTATTGTTAGTAATTATTTTTTTATGCATTCCCATTGCTTCAAAAATTCTAAAACTCAACCCCGTTTGGTTGGGTCTGACTAGATCTATCAGAATATCTGAGTTTTCCATCATGAGATTTATTTCATCTAATGAAATGTGATTGTTGGTAATTTTAATGTTTTTATTTAACTTTTTAAGTTTTGGTTTATGAACAATAAATTGATAATTTTTAATATTAATAGAATCAAAATAATTTGCAATTTTATTTAAAATAATTTCTCTTGTTTCTGATTGTGAAATAATGATAAAAGCTTTGTTTTTTGGATAGAGATTTACCTTTTTCTTTTGGTAATTAAAATTAGGTAAATGATTTAAAAAAGTATTTTTTTTGGTGTCTTCTAAATCAAAAGAATAGATTTTATCAAACAATTGATTGTAATTTGCTGGTAACGGGATACGTTTTAACGAATCATAATTATAAGCAATAAATTTTTTTGTTTTTGTTCTTAATAAATTAAGCACTTCAGGTTTAAAAAAGGACGGGTTTACTATTAAACAACAATCTTGTGGATCTAAATTATTTATTAATTCATTTATTTTTGCGTCAAAGTAAGTTTTCTTTTTATTTTTTTTTAAAATAGATTTAGAAAAAAAGTTTAATATTTTGTCTCCAAAACTTTTATATACATAATTAATTTCGGAAGTATCAATATAAGTAACATCATTGCCCAATGTTTCTAATTCTTGAGCTATCTTTTTATTAAAACCCCATAAGTCAAAACTAAAAATTGTAATTTTCATAAGTTTATTACTAAATATTAAAAACGGTTTGAATCCAATTTTCTAAAGTATATTTCTGATAAATCTGTTCATTCAAAGGCTCGTATTTAGAATTTAAAAACGAAGCAGGAATCGAAATATTATCTGTATCAATAACTAAAATATTGTTTGGATTGTAAAAATCGTATCGAGTAATGTTTTTATTAGTAGTTATTAATTTTTTTTGAAGTGCCATTGCTTCAAAAATTCTGAAGCTTAACCCATTTTGACCTTTTCTTACCAAATCTAATAAAATTTCAGCATTTTTCATCTTATTCTTAAAAAAATCAAACGAAATTCTTTCATTAAAAAATATAATATTTTTATATGCATTATTGCTTGGTTTACCATAAATATGAAACTCATAATTTTTAATTGACAAACGATCTAATTCATTGGCAATTTTATTTATGGTGTGCATCCTGTCTTGACTTTTTGATTGTATTGTAAAAACTTTCAAATCAAAATTTGGTTTAATTTCTTCTTTGGGAATGTATATAAAATTAGTTATAAATTTAAATTGATACTTTTCGCAATCATTTTTGTCAAATGAGTAAATTTCATCGAAATAAGTAATTTTATCAGAAGGTAAAGGTAACTGTACCATACTGTCGTAATTATAAGCGATAAGTTTTTTTGATTTTTTTCTTATTTCTTTTAAAATAGTATGATTAAAATGAGCAGGATCAATTACCAAAGTTACATCTTGAATATCATTACTTATTTTATTTAAAACAAACTCAGTTTGTTTTAATTTTTTTAAATTTCTTTTAAAAAAAGTTTTGCTAAGAAAATTTTTACTTCTCTCAGTGAAGTTTTTGTAATTATACTTAAATTCAGCACTGTTTATATAGGTTACGTCAATTTCTTTTTTTTGCAGTTCCTTAGCAATAAATTCATTAAAGCCGTATAAATCTAAACTTAAAACGGTTATCTTCATAAATTAAATTTCTGTTATTTTTTGTTGTGTTTTTAAAGATTTTGATAAAGGTGCGCCTTGTAAGTACAATAGTAAAAACGACCATTTGCGTGGTTTTATTATGCTTGCAAAAAAAGTTGTAAAAATTAAATAGATTAAAAGTAGATTTTTGCTTAAACAGCCAAAGTGTTTTTGAACCAGATAAACCAGCGATATTTTTAATTCTTTCTTTATGCGGTCACTGTGTTCGGTACTGATTCCATGGTAATGAAGATATTTTGCCGATGGTACAAAATAGCAATCTTTTCCAATGTTTTTTAAGCGTAAACACACATCGGTTTCTTCATAATATAGAAAAAGATTTTCGTCAAAGCCGCCAATTTCATTAAAACTGTCTCGATCAACCAGCATAAAACTGCCTGAAACAGTATTGACTTTCATGGATTGGTTATATGATTTTTTTCGCCTGGGATATTTTTTTGAATCAATCAATTCAAGGAATTTTCTGCCAAAAATTTGTCGGGTGGTAGTGGCATAATGATCAAACGAAATAATTTCTTTTTCATGCTCGTTATAACTTTGCCCGCCAACAATTCCTGCTGTTCTATTGTGTGTTATAAAATGGTAAAGTTCTGAAAGACAATTGTTAAGAAACAGGGTGTCATTGTTTATAAAAGCAACATATTCTGAAGGTTCGGCATACTGAATTCCCAACATGTTTCCACCACCAAAACCTTTATTGATTTTACTTCTGTGTACCGATACTTTTGGATGTGATTTTTGGTCAAAATAATTTTTTAAATAAAAATAATCTTCTTTAGCAGAATTGTTGTCAACCACATAAATTTTAAAGTTAAATGTATCGGGAGTTTTTGCTAAAATACTCTCGATACACGCTACGGTATATTTGCTGGTGTTGTAATTTATTATGATAACTGCTACTTTTAACATAGATTATTTTTTGGGTAAAAATAAATAAAATTCCAAGTCATACCTACATTAAAGTCTTATAATCTATATTTGTACCATTATTTAAAATGAATGAAGACAGCGTTACTCATATCAACCTATAACTGGCCACAGGCATTAGAACTGATTTTTAAAAGCATACACGAACAAACTGAAATGCCCGATGAAGTTTTAATTGCAGATGATGGTTCTACCAATGAAACCCGAAAATTAATTGAAGATTTTACACGTAAAAGTACGTTTAAAGTGCTTCATGTGTGGCACGAAGATTTAGGTTTTAGAAAAGCAATTGCTTTGAACAAAGCAGTTGCCAAAAGCAGTTGCGAATACATCATTCAGATCGATGGAGATTGCATCATTCACCCAAAATTTATTGCCGATCATAAAAAGAATGCACAAACAGGATTGTATTTATACGGAACCCGAGCTACCATCACAAAAGATGCTTTACCAGGAATTTTTAAGGATAAACAAACACAATTCAACTTCTTTTCAAAAAATTTAAAAAAGCGTTCGCGAACCATTCACAGTACGTTGCTTTCTAAAATGTATCAACCACATCAGCATTTTTCGGGTAATTTCCGCGGATGCAATGTATCGTTTTGGCGGGAAGATTTTATAAAGATAAACGGATATAACGAAGCGTTTGAAGGGTGGGGCAGAGAAGACAGCGATTTGGTCATCCGCCTGGGAAACATGGGTGTTTGGGCAAAGCGTTTGCGTTATGCAGGAATTGTTTATCATATTTACCATCCCGAAAATTCAAGAAATAGGTTAGATGCAAATGATGCCATTCAACAGCAATCCATCCATCAAAAAATAATTCGAATAGAAAAAGGAGTTTCTCAATATTTATAAAATGAAATTAACTATAAATCCGGAATTCAAATCAATTGAAAATGAACTTATTGACGCGATTGAAAATTTTGATAAAAGAGGACAACTTTTAGTCAAAGGTAGTCGTAATACCATCAAAATTTTTGATTCTTTGCTGGGTAAGCTGAATATAAAATCGTTTAAAAAGCCCAATTTCATCAATACCATTGTGTATCGTTTTTTGAGAGATTCAAAGGCAAAGCGTTCGTATGATTTTGGTTTAAGATTACTAAAAAAAGGAATCGGAACGCCAATGCCTATAGCTTTTGTTGAATTTTCACAAGGGGTAGGGTTAGGAAAAAGTTTTTATGTGTGTCAGCAAATTGATGCGGAATATACTTATCGGGATCTGGTTGAAAATCCTGAATTGAATCATCACGAAGAAATGTTACGTGCCTTTACCCGGTTTTGTTACCAATTACATGAAAACGGAGTAGAGTTTAAAGATCATTCGCCCGGAAATACGCTTATAAAAATAAATGAAGATCAATCCTATTCGTTCTATCTGGTGGATTTAAACCGAATGAACTTCCATAACCAACTATCGTTTGAGCAACGAATGTACAATTTACGCAGATTAACTCCCAAAAAAGAAATGATTGCTGTAATGGCAAACGAATATGCTAAAGTTTATACCGAAAAATCTGAAGCCGATATTTTTCAGCTTTTATGGCAATATACTACTGATTTTCAGGAAAAATTCCATAGAAAACAACGCATAAAAAAGCAGATTAAATTTTGGAAGAAGTAGCTTGTTCTTTCATCAATTTAAACATTTCTTTATAGCGTTCGCTGATTGCCTGTGCATAAATTTTAGAGATAATGTATCCTTTTTTGCCGTCTAAAATTCCCAGACGGAAAAAATAACGGTTTAAGAAAGTATAAACAGGATGAAAAGCAGCCATAAAAACAGAAGGCTTTACATCTTTTTTAATTTTTTCTATAGCTTTAAGCTTGTTGTAATAAATTGCTTTATCTCTAAAATGTTCGTAACTGCTGTAAGAATAGTGCGTTAAGTAATTTTGTAACGTTCCGGTATGGGTAATATTTAGTTTTTCATGAACCAAACCACGGTATTCTGCACCTTCTTTTTGAAAAAGTCTTAAGTTTTTATCGGTTCTTAATCCGGAAAAACCAATGGGCTTATCTAAAAAGTAAAATTTTCTTTTAAAATAGTATCCTTTTTTAGGATTGTTCAGTTGAACAGTGGTTAAAATTTCTTCTTTTAAAGATTCAGAAATTCTTTCATCGGCATCAATAAACAAAATCCAATTGTATGTGGCGTATTTTAAAGCAATATTTCGTTGGGTAGAAAAATCTGTAAACGTGTGTTGAAATACTTTAACATGATTAAATTCTTTTAAAATAGCCAAAGTTTCATCGGTACTATAAGAATCTACAATAATAATTTCATCGGCAAAATCCAGATTATTTACTAAATCCCGTATATTTTTTGCTTCGTTAAGAGTAATTACCAATGCAGAAATCTTTGTACTCAAAAGGTGTTGTTTTTAATGAATGTTTTAATAAGGCAAAACTATCTATTTTAAATGCAAATTAAGAAAATTTCTTAACTTTTCTTTAAATAAATCAAATTCTAAAAGCGCGTAAAATCTATCGACCTGTTTTTTTATTTTTTTGTTAGATAATCCTTTCAGTTCTTCGGGGAAATAATCTTTTAAATGAACACTTGTATGATTAATGCCGTCTTCAAAAGTAGCCCAGACATTTTTGTCGATCCAAGGCGAAAAAACAATAAATGTTTTTTTTCCTAAAGCTTTAGACATATTGATTGCACCGCCGTCGTTACCGATAATCAAGTCGCATTCATTTGCCAAAGCTATAAACGAACGTAAATCGCCGCCCAATAAATCAAAATAAATTTTAGATTGTGTTTCGGCTGATAATTGATCGTAAACTTTTTTCGCTTGATTTTTTTGCGATGGAAAGTAATTGAACAAAATATTAATATCGTAATTCAGACCTAAAAAATCAACCATTTGTGCCATTTTCGCTAATGGATACGTTTTACTTTCATCAGATCCTAAAAGACTGATCATAACGGTTTTTCTGTTTGGATGAACCTGATGTTCTTTTAAGCTGTTTTTAGCTTTTTCAATTTCTTTTCCAGTCAGATATAATTTGGGTTCGGTTGCTAAAGGTTTTTCAATCCCCAAAGGTTTTAATAAAGCTAAACGATGTTCAATTGCCAAACCTAAATGTGATTCTGGCTCGGTGTGTTTTATAACATTATCGGTATATAGAAGCGTTCTTCCCGACTTTTTATACGAAATTTTTTTAGGCGCCTGATTAATGAAAACATCTACCCAGCTTTGAATTTTTGAATACGCATCAATTACAATATCGTATTGGTTTTTATTGACTTCTTTGCTAAAACGGATTAATTTTAGCAAACCTTTGTTTTTCTTTTCGTTAAAAACAATTAATTCATCAATAAACGGATTGTTTTCTAAAACCGGCAACGTATTACTGTTAACCAGATAGTGAACAGTAGCGGTTGGAAAAGCTTTTTTAAGATTTTCGCACAACAAAGAGGAAATAAGTACATCTCCAATCATTTTGTGCTGAATTACTAAAATCTTCATATCATCGTGTTGTCGAACAAATCTAAGAAAATTATATATGTAATTTTACAATATACAATTATACTTTCTTTATAAATTCTCAGTAGCAGCATTTTCGTCTTCTATATTTTGCCCCGATTTAAGCATATTTAATGCTGTTTTAGCAAGATTACTATCAGGAAATTCATTCAAAATTTCTTGATAATAATACTTTGCTTTGTTCCCGTTTCCCATTTGAGCATAACTAAAAGCTATATTATTTAAGCCCATTTCTACATAGCTTATTTTTGAGGCAGATAAAAGTGTTAAAAATCTATATTTATCAATCCATTTGTTTTCTCTAAAATAGGCAACACTTTTTTCGAAAGATTTGATTGCACCAGAATAATCATTTAATTTTATAAGATTAATCCCTTTCTTATGATCTTTAGCAAAATACGAGCGTGATCCATATAACAATATCAGATAGGTTAATGCTCCTAAAAGAACTGGTTCATCAATATCTAATAAGTAATAGATGATTATGAGAACTGCCATAAAAACTACTTGAAGAATTACAGCAATCCAATTTGTTTGTTTTATGGTTGGAATATTATTTTTTGGCATATCTTGCAATATTAAGATTGATTTTGTATTTAAAATTTAGTTTATAATAAAACCTTACTTAATCAGTATACATTTTTACAATAGTGTAAATTAATATTTATTTATCGAATGGTCAATTGATTTTTTGAAACTCTGTGATTAAAAGATTGAATATAAGCTTTTATAAAACGCTCCATTTTATTTTTGGTTTTCGGTTGTTTCCTAACAAGATTTGTTTTTAGTAACGGATCTTTTTTCCAATTATAAAGCCCTATAGTCTTGGTTCCGTCGAACGCCAGGTAATAATCGCCCATTTCCAGATTATAGATATTATCCAGGTAATTGACAACAAAATCTTGGTTTGACTTATACGATTTTCCGTACGAAACTAATTTGGTATTTAACTGAAGATAATCAACCAAGCTTGGCAAAATATCTATTTGCTGAAAATTTTTTTCATTAGTTGCGATCATTGTTTCATCGCCGGGAACAAAAAACATAATAGGAATACGAAATTTTCCTACATTGTTTTTATATTTTGGTTCTTCACCAGTTGACGAAGTGTGATCTGACGTAATAACAAAAATGGTATTGTTAAACCACGGTTTTTTTTCTGCCGATTCAAAGAATCTTTTCAAAGCATAATCGGTATAAGCGATTGATTCGTGAATTTCGGTTGATCCTTTTGGAAATTTTCCTTTATATTTTTCGGGAATTGTAAAAGGTGCGTGTGATGAAATGGTAAATAAAGTGGTGAAAAACGGTTGTTTAAAAGTGGTTAATTCTTTAGCGAAAAACTGTAAAAAATCTTCATCGAAAACGCCCCATTTTCCATCGAAAGATTCGGGGCCTTTATATTCGTTTTTCCCGTAATAACGATCGAATCCTGCAACATCTGCATATTGATCAAAGTTTTGGCTTCCGTTAAAAGCACCGTGGAAAAACGAAGTGTTGTACCCGTTGTCTTTTAATATTTTGGGTAATCCGTAGACATTATTTACAGCATAACAAGATGAAATAAAGCTTTTGTTCATTAAACTTGGAACACTTGAAAGAGTAGAGGGAACTGCATCAATTGATAACTTTCCGTTAGCAAAACCATTTTCAAAAAAATAACTTTTCTGAATTAATGAATCTAAAAACGGCGTTTGTCCACGTTGTATATTTTCTCTTCCAAAGCTTTCTAAAATCAATAAAACAACATTTTTTTTATTTGAATTTTCGTATGAAAACGATTGGATTGGATTAAAAATACGTTCCGCTTGCTTATCATCAAAAAAATGTACTTCTTTAAGATTATTCTTTTTACTGAGTGTTTTCATTACTGTAAATGGTGTATTGAGAACCAAAGCAGAAGTTCCGATAGGTCCATATTCAGAAGCGTCAACAATTCTAAGAGGTTTACGATCAATACCCCGACCGGCTGTAAAAAGTAAAATTACCATGAATAATAAACTCGCTATTGAAACGAAATTCGAAGATGTTTTTACATTTCGATACTTTATTTGCTTTAAACCAAGCCAAAATATAATAAAAGTTAAAGTAATAAAAAGTGGAATTTTCCAATAATCGACAAAATAAGATGCGATCAGTCCACCTATTTCATTAGTCATTCCTTCAGCTGTAATCATCGAGAACGAGCTTCTTCTTCCCACAAATCTAAAATATTCATAATCAATGAAATTCAGACAAATAAAAATTCCGTTAACTAAAAAGAAACTTATAAAAAGGCTATTTTGATACATTTTTTTAGTCTGAAATTTTCCGGGAATTAAATGAAAAATAGCAAATAATATATTAATATAGCCTAATACCGATAGATCAAATATAAGTCCGCCAATAAATACGTTGCTACTTATTTCAGGGAAAAAAGATTGGTTATAAAGATAAAATCCTACTCTGATAAGTTGATAAATAACTACTAGTAAAAAAAATCTCTGGATAAATAAAGTAAGCGTATTTTTAGTTTTGTTCATGATTTTTACCAAATTGAGCGGCAAAAATCCGATTTTATAAAAACTTAACCAAAAAATAACATTAGAAATGTTTAATTATTTAAAATATTTAAATAACCTACTAGCTTTTATTTTTCTATAACAAAAAAGGAGCTTTAAAAAAGCTCCTTTTTTGACATTATATTTTAATATAATTTACTTCGTTTTCGTATGATCGAACAGCACCACCTTTTAATACCACGATTAATCTGCCTTCATCGCTCCATCGTGCAGTTTCCACTTCTTCTCCTACAAAAAGTTCCAATTCTTTTCCGTTTTCGTCAATAACGTATAAAAACTGACCGTTTATTCTAAAATTATTTGACTTTTTAAAATTTTCTGTAAATTCCATATCTATATAATATTTTAATCGTAAAAATACAAAATGCTTTTTAATTGCAAGCAGATTAATTTATTTTATTAAACCAATTTTAAGTGGTATTTTTGAAATTCATATAACATTTGTTAAAAATATTATGTCAGACGATAAAAAAGTAATTTTTTCTATGTCGAAAGTAAGTAAAACCTACTCATCGACAAACAAAACAGTGCTTAAAGATATTTATTTAAGCTTTTTTTTTGGAGCTAAAATTGGAATTTTAGGTTTAAACGGTTCTGGTAAATCATCCTTGTTAAAAATTATTGCAGGCGTTGATAAAAACTATCAGGGCGATGTGGTTTTTGCACCGGGTTACACTGTGGGCTATTTAGAGCAAGAGCCTCAGTTAGATGAAAGTAAAACCGTAATTGAAGTGGTTCGTGAAGGAATGGCTGAAATTGTTGCCGTTTTAGACGAGTTCAACCAGATTAATGATATGTTTGGTTTGCCTGAAGTGTATGAAGACGCCGATAAAATGCAGAAATTAATGGACCGTCAGGCTGATTTACAAGATAAAATTGATGCTGTAGGCGGTTGGGAATTAGACAATAAATTAGAAGTGGCTATGGACGCGCTTCGCTGTCCGGAACCCGATACCCTAATTTCAGTACTTTCAGGCGGTGAACGTCGTCGTGTGGCATTATGTCGTTTGTTGTTACAAGAACCTGATGTGTTGTTGCTCGATGAGCCTACCAACCACTTAGATGCAGAATCGGTTCACTGGTTAGAACAACATTTACAGCAATATAAAGGAACCATTATTGCCGTAACCCACGACCGTTATTTCTTGGATAATGTTGCCGGATGGATTTTGGAATTAGACAGAGGAGAAGGAATTCCGTGGAAAGGAAATTATTCTTCGTGGTTAGATCAAAAAGCAAAACGCTTGGAACAGGAAGAAAAAACTGCATCGAAACGTAGAAAAACGTTAGAACGGGAGTTAGATTGGGTGCGACAGGGAGCAAAAGGTCGTCAAACCAAACAAAAGGCACGTTTACAAAATTATGATCGTTTGTTGAATGAAGATCAAAAACAGTTAGAAGAAAAGCTGGAAATCTATATTCCAAATGGTCCGCGTTTAGGAACAAATGTCATCGAAGCAAAAAATGTAGCAAAAGCATTTGGCGATAAAATTCTGTACGACAATCTGAATTTCACATTGCCTCAAGCAGGTATCGTAGGAATTATTGGACCTAACGGAGCGGGTAAATCGACCATTTTCAGAATGATTATGAATGAACAAACACCCGATGCCGGTGAGTTTGTTGTGGGTGATACAGTAAAAATTGCCTATGTAGATCAATCGCATAAAAACATCGACCCTGAGAAATCTATTTACGAAAATTTCTCCGAAGGTCAGGAATTGATTATGATGGGTGGTCGTCAGGTAAATGCCCGTGCGTATTTATCTCGATTTAATTTTGGCGGATCGGATCAAAACAAAAAAGTTTCAGCATTATCTGGCGGAGAAAGAAACCGCTTGCATTTAGCAATGACGTTAAAAGAAGAAGGAAATGTGTTGTTATTAGATGAGCCTACGAACGATTTAGACATTAATACGCTTCGTGCTTTAGAAGAAGGTTTGGAAAATTTTGCGGGTTGTGCCGTAATTATTTCCCATGATCGTTGGTTTTTAGACCGTGTGTGTACGCATATTCTGGCATTTGAAGGCGATTCTGAAGTTTATTTCTTTGAAGGATCTTTCTCTGAATACGAAGAAAACCGTAAAAAACGTTTAGGTGATGTAACACCAACCAGAATCAAATATAAAAAACTGGTACGATAATATAAAATCCGGTCGTTAGATCGGATTTTTTGTTTTAATACAATCAACTTATTCTTAATAAAAACTTTGTAACTTTAAACCCTAAAACGAAATAAAATGAACTATATATTATACGATGGAAGTGTACGCAATGCTTTGCTTCCATTTACGTTTACCCGCCCGGTTGCCGATATACGTGTTGGAATTTTAACGATTCGTGAAAAATGGGAAAAATATTTGGGAACCACAACAACTACGGTAACCGAAGAATATTTATCAGACAAATACCCAATGGTTGAAATGCCTGAAAACATAATGATAAACGCATCGTTTTGTCCGAATGAGGTTTTAGTGGAAATGATTCAGTTTTTACAACCCAATCAGGCAATTGTTAAAAACGACGAAATCATTGCTTTTTTTACAACCGATGAACAGGAAGAAGTAAATTTTGAAGACTATGAACTGATTGAATTGGAAGAAGATTGTCTTCAAATTGAACACACATGGGATATTTTTCAAAAAAATGATCAGGCAATCCGCGATGATTTTGAGTTACTTACCCGAGATCGTAAATCTCAGCCTATTCCTGCAACTGTGAATGTTTTAGGAGCTGAAAATATTTTTATTGAAAAAGGATCGGTACTGAACTTTTGTACGTTAAATGCTACTACCGGACCAATATATATAGGTGCTGATACAGAAATTATGGAAGGATCTGTAATTCGCGGTCCGTTTGCTTTATGCGATCATGCACAGGTAAAACTGGCAACAAAGATTTATGGAGCAACCACTGTGGGACCTCATTGCCGAGTAGGAGGTGAGGTAAACAATTCGGTTTTTTTTGCGTATTCAAACAAAGGACACGACGGATTTTTAGGAAATGCTGTTTTGGGTGAATGGTGTAATATTGGGGCAGACAGTAATAATTCTAATCTTAAAAATAATTACGAACCGGTAAAATTATGGAACTATGAAACCGAATGTTTTGAAAATACCGGGTTGCAGTTTTGTGGCTTAATGATGGGAGATCACAGCAAATGTGGAATCAATACCATGTTTAATACAGGAACGGTTGTTGGCGTTGCAGCTAATATTTTCGGAGCTGGTTTTCCGCGCAATTATATTCCAAATTTTACTTGGGGTGGTGCTCAGGGAACGCAGGCTTATCTACCCAATAAAGCTTTTGAAACTGCCAAAATTGTTATGAGTCGCAGAAATGTTGATTTTACAGCTTTGGATGAAGATATTTTAACGCATATTTTTAACGAAACAAAAGAATGGCAGAAATAAAATAAAGCAGTGAATTTTCACTGCTTTATTAATTATAAGGCACTACTTCAGGTTTGCCGTAATCAAATTGTTGTAGGTTAAAATTGGTATTGCGTAGGTTATTGGTTTTGAATATATTGTGTCCGTTGCCCGGAATACTTGGATAAAAGGCCAATGAAAGTTGAAAGTTATTAAAAACCAGGTAATCGTTACTAATTACAACACCCAAACCAATTTTACTGTACATATCTTTGGTAACAAAAGTGTTGTCGTTATCGCCCATAAATCCTAACGAAGTACTGAAAAACGGACTAAATCTAAATCCTAAAAGTTCATACGGAGCGTATGATTGTATCTGGAAGTTCAGTAAAACTTTTTTGGTACCGCGCAGTTCATAACTGTCAAAACCATCAATACCATAAGAACCGTTCAAAGTGATTTTATCCATTGCATAATCCCAACGGTTTAGTCCGATAACGATTTCCGGATTGAAAAAATGTCTGAAACGCCATTTGCCTAAATGATATAATTTAGAAAAATACAAGCCTTCTATCCTAAAAACACCTTCTTCAAAACGTTTGCTGTTAATGAACGTTCCGTATTGAATTTCGCCACCAAAATACCCGTGCCTGGTATATTTTCCCAGTGCAAACTGTGCACCAATGTATGGTCTGTTTACGTTGTTTTTTTGTTGAAAACCACCGGTTAACATAAATGTTTTACCCACGGCAATATCTTCTATCAAATCATAATAAAAAATATAACGGTCTTGAACATAATTAATTGATGTCAGTCCCACAGTTGCCAGGTATGTTTTTTGATCGGTATAGTAATTATAAGGATCGTATTCACCCACCGGATGTTCCAGATAATTTTTTGAATAATACCGTAACGATGTGATCAGGTTTGTTTGAACCTTATGCAGATTGTTGTATCGGTAATACAAAGGCTTTGAATGACCGATCCACATATCAAAATCATTCGATTTAAAACTTTCCAGCTTGCGGACTCCTTCAAAATCGGGAACAGAATCACGGACAGATGTCTGATACATGGTAAAACCACCCGCCCAACGCGTCATGGGAGTGTAAAACCTACGGTTTATGTATAACTGTTTAATGTAATTTTCGGCTAAATCAATATTGTAATAAACACCGGCATCAATAAAGGTTTGGGCAATATTATTTACTTGATATTGTGCACGGTAAGCATGCTGCCCTTCTTTAAACCGGGTACGGTACTGATTGTTGAAATAGTGACCTAAACCGGCAAAATTGCGGTTGGTTAAACTTAATCGGGCACTTGATGTTGATAATGATCCGGTGGGATACCAGCTCCAGGCATCTAAAACTTTTATACTGATATCGACTGAATCTGAGGTATCTGAAATGGCAACGGGGCGTACCGAAACCCGGCGAATGTATCGCTGTGTACGCAGTAAACGTTCAGATTCCTGCATTTTTATGGAATCTAAAAGTTGGTTTCGTTTAAATAACAAAAGGCTGCGAACAGTAAATTGTTTGGTTTTTAAATGCAGCCGGTTTCCTAATCTTTCGACCTGCTTTTTAGGAACACGCGTTGAATCATAAATAGAAAAGCCAAAGGGATCAAAAGTTTCTATGTGAATGTTTCGAATGATTTTTCCCTGAAATTTTTCAAAATCATAATCAATATCTGATTGTTTAACCGCTTGTATGTTTGTATTAACATCTGATACTTTTTTTCGGAACAGTAGCTTATGCAACTGTTGGGTTAACTTGCTTTTTTTTGATAAATCTTCAATTTTTTCCATTTGCTTATGGGTAGTATTAATACTGTCATTCGTTTGGGCAAACGTATCACAACAGCATAAGCAATTAAAGAAAACTAAAAACAGAAGATATTTTTTCAAGGCTTTATTTTAAAGCATTAAAGTACTAAAAGTTTTTAAATATGAAAATGATTACGTATTAATTTCTAAATCTCTGATATAATCTTCGTATTCATAGAAAAACAATTCGAACTGAGTCATTTTATCGGCAAAAAAATCATAAATTTCCTGCCATGATACTTTATTGTTCACGCTTACTTTTTTATCGATATCGATCCAAATCCGACTGATTAGTTTTCCGTTGGGCAGGTAATAATTGCGTTCAAAGATGGCATCACTTAAAAATTCTTCCAACAAAATACTTTTTAACGATTCTATTTTTTCGTAATAAATCTTGCGTTTTTCTTCGTCTTTTGGTTCAATTTCCAGGGCAACCTGTGCGGTTTTGTTATCCACATAAAACTTAAAGGCAACATCTTTAATTTTAGTATTATGCAACAACCATTTTCGCGGATAAGCATTGGCAAAACCCGTCCAGAAATCTTTTTTTATTTGCAGTGCTTCTTCTTTGCTAAACATTGTTTATCTTTAAATATATTTTGAGGGTTATGTATTTTGTACAGTTTTTAAATAAAATAGATGTAGTAGCTAAACAGCCTCTATTTGCATTAGATGCTCATTTAAAAATGGCACCGCTTGAACGTGTTCAATACCTTCAAAATTACGATTATTCTGTACATAAACCTAAAGCATCGGCAGTTTTAAGCTTGTTTTATCCAAAAAATAACAAGGTTCATTTGTTATTAATTGTCCGGGCGTCTTATCCGGGTGTGCATTCTTCGCAAATTGCTTTTCCGGGAGGGAAAAAAGAGATAACCGATAAAAATTTACAGGAAACCGCCCTGAGAGAAACCAATGAAGAAGTAGGGATAAACAGTGCCACGATTGAAATTGTTAAACAATGGAGCGATATTTACATACCGCCAAGTAATTTTATGGTTTCCTCTTTTATGGGAATTGCAACCCGTACGCCCGAATTTATTTTACAACCAAGTGAAGTCAGCGCAGTCATTGAACTACCTGTTACCGATCTGCTAAACGATGCTTTGGTACAAAATGTAAAAATGTCAACTTCTTACGCCACAGATATTTTAGTGCCGGCGTTCGTTATTGAAGACCATATCGTTTGGGGTGCAACGGCAATGATTTTAAGTGAAATTAAAGAAACATTAAAAAGTGTTTATTGATTTCTTTTTATAATTTTACCGCAGATAAGAGAAATATGAGTTTATTTAGAAAAGACCCTTTTGGATATATAATTTTTATAAAAAAATGGTTGATACGTTTGTTTGGTTTTCTAACTCATAGACGCTATCGCGGCTTTAATGAATTGGTTATAGAAGGATCTGAAATAATAAAGGATCTGCCCGATACAAATGTACTTTTTATATCAAATCATCAAACATATTTTGCAGATGTCGTGGCGATGTTTCACGTATTTAATGCCAGTTTAAAAGGTAGGGTTGATAGCATAAAAAATGTGTTTTACATCTGGAATCCCAAATTGAATATCTATTATGTAAGTGCTAAAGAAACCATGAAATCAGGGATATTACCAAGAATAATGGGTTATACCGGTGCAATAACCGTGGAACGGACCTGGAGGGAAAAAGGCAAAGACATTACCGTGAAAAAAGCGGTTAACCCAAACGATACCCAAAATATAAAACGTGCGTTACAAGATGGTTGGGTCATTACTTTTCCGCAAGGAACCACCAAATCATTCAAGCCAGTACGCAAAGGTACAGCACATATCATAAAAGATTATAAACCCATTGTTGTACCCATTGTTATTGATGGTTTTCGTCGGTCGTTTGATAAAAAAGGACTTTGGTTAAAAAAGAAAGGTATTTTACAAACGTTTACCATTAAAGAACCCTTACAAATTGATTATGAAAACGAAAGTATAGACGAAATTGTAGAAAAAATAGAATATGCCATTGAACAACATATATCATTCTTAAAAGTTATTCCTACCGATATTATAGAAAGTGATAAAAAATTAAATAAAGAACGCCAATTTCCGTTTGATTATTGATAAAAAAGCTGTTAGTAATAACAGCTTAATTTTTTTTGTCGTTTTTTGGTAGATATTCATTGGTTCTTTTTGCTGAGGTTAGTTTTTTATAACCAAATAAAACCAAAACAATGGCTGCCATTGCCAAATATACATACTGCATAATAAATGAATTTGATAAGCAAATGTAATTATAATTTAAAAACAGTCTTTTCTTAATTTTTATTTTTTTGTAAGTTCATTAAAGCAGGGGTTAAAAAAGAACAAATTCCTGTTACTATTATTAAAAGACCTAAAATGATGAATGTACGATTAATACCAATAAAATCAGCAATAATACCTGTAAACAGCAACCCGATAATTGATGGAAGGACAGAAAAGCTGTAATATAACGAAAACACCCTTCCTAACATATTTGATTTTATTTCTTCCTGAATAATTGTTGTAAAACTGGCATTGTATAAAGAGGCTGAAATTCCGCCAATTGCTGTTAAAACAACAAAAAACGTAAAGTGATTGTATGAAAGCCATCCCGACCACGCAAAAGTCAATCCAATAACAATATGCATTAAATTAATAATGATTACTTTATTGATTTTGGTTTTCCAAATGCCTAATAAACCACCACCAATCAACATTCCAACGCCCCAAATAATTTCAATGACACTGATTTCAAATTTATCGCCTTTAAAATGATTGATCGTTAATAACGGGAAAAGAACCGCTACGGGCATTATGCAGAATAATCCGATAATTGAATATAAAAATAGAAAAGACAATCCTTTATTAAAAGAAATTTCTCTAAATGCGGTTCTCATATCGTTCCATATATGTGAAAAACCTGATGCTTTTTCTTCTGGTTTAGGATTGGGAATATGAATAAAGAAAAGCGAAATAATCGCAAAAAGTGCTCCCAGAATATCTAACAGTAAAACATTTCCTATGGATAACATTCCAATTGCAAAAGCCCCTAATGCAGGTCCAGCTATTCCGGAAACCGATTGAATAATCTGATTAATACCGGCTATTCGCAATAATTCTGATTGTGGTGCCAAAAGCGGAATGGAAGCCTGCATTGCCGGCATGTGGAAAGCAGAACCTACTGATCTTAATCCCAACATTACATATATTAATAGCAAACTTTCATAACCAAAATAAAAACTTAAAGACATACATAAGGTGCAAACAGCAACAAAGCCATCAGCAAAAATCATTGTTCTTTTTCGGTTCCATCTATCAATATAAACGCCGGCAAATGGCCCGATTAAAGCTTGTGGTAAAAGTGCGGCTATTGCAGAAAAAGCCAGAACTTCTGCCGATCCCGTTTTTAAGCTTAACCAGATAATTATGGCAAAATTTACTGCTGAACTACTGATTAAAGATATAAATTGCCCCGTCCATAAAATGGTAAACTTCCTTTTCCAGTTATTGTCCATAAAGTATAAGTGTTTTGTATTTGTTGCAAAAGTAGTAATTACTTATGTAATTATTTTCTGTATTTCCTGGACGATTGCAGGCATTCTATCAGCTATTAAATTAATAACTTGTTCTATTTCCGTTGTTGGAAGTGTTTCAACGTTTTGTTCTAAAAGCACTAATTTTTCTACTATTTCTATGATTTGTAACTGGCGGAACATAGGCAGCATTTTGTGTGCTGTTTGTTTTATTTGCTCAATATTATTGTTTTTTAAAGCATTTTGTAATTGATCTACATCGTTTCTGGCACTTGTAAAAAAGGTATCTAAAATTTGTTTTATGGCTTCGTTATCGTTTTCTAATAGATTAAATAAATCAGTTAAATCAAAATCGGCGTGTTTTAATTCTAACGAAGTATTTTTTTTGGGTAATACCACAGATTTATCAGGATTTTTAATGCGTAAAAGTTTATAAATATTATTGTACAAAGTGTTAATATTTATTGGTTTACTCATATAAAAATTAAAACCTAAATTTTTGTATTCGTACTCGTCAAAGTCAATTTTTCCGGTTAAGGCAATGACAGGAATGTCTTTATAATTTTCTAACGACCGAATGTCTTTTATCACTTTAATACCGCTATAGAAAGGCATTTGCATATCGGTAATGACTAAATTATATTGTTCTTGCTGCAAAATTTCTTTTACGTTATTTCCGTTTTCAACTGTGGTTAACTTTTTTACTTTATTGCCTAAAATTTCTTCAATTAATTTTAATTGTAAAAGATCATCGTCTATAACTAAAATCTTTTTGTTCTGTAATTTTCGGGCGTTGTCATAAGCATAACCGGCAACTTGTTCATCAATGGATCTTTCTTCAAAAGGGGCTAAAGGTATGGTAATGTAAAAAATGGTTCCTTTACCAAATTCGCTTTCAAACGAAATATTTCCTTTTAAGAGATTAATTAATCGTTTGGTGATGTTCAAGCCTAATCCTGAACCACCATAATTTCCTTCTTTATCATCGTGTACCTGAACAAATTCTGCAAATAGAGTGTCTTTATCTTCTACTTTAATTCCAATTCCGGTATCAATCACGGTGATTTTTGCTTGATTGTTTTCTAATTTGGCATCGATTGTAACACTACCTTTATGCGTAAATTTTATGGCATTTGAAATTACGTTCGTCAAAATCTGTTGAATTCTGTACGCATCGGAATTAAAGTTTGAATTTAATTTGGGATCTATCGTAAAAGTTAAATCAACATTTTTTCTTTCAGCACTATTTTTTAGATTGATAAGGATATTTTCGAGTAATTCACTAAAGTTAAACTTTCCTTTTTTGATTTTTATCTTATTATATTCAAGGTTTGAAAAAAGCGATAAATCATCAACCATTTTTTTGATGTATTGGGTTGAATGTATAATGTGTTTTAAAAATTCTTTTTGTTTTGCTGTTTTAAGCAAATTTTGCAGTAATGAAGAAAAACCCATCAATGAATTAATCGGCGAAACCATATCGTGCGAAATAGTTGCCATAAAAAAGCTTTTTTGCTTGATTAAATCTTGCATGTCTTTGTTTAGCTTTTCTAATTTTTGTTTATTTCGCACTGATTTATTCAAATCTCGTAAGATTATAAAACCAAAAATCAAAGCAATAATTGATATAACAATGCCAATATTGGCAATGTTTTGACTTACATCATCTATTTTTCCTTTTGACTCTTCATATTTTAAAGCAGAGTTTTTAAGAATGATTTTTTCAACCTCCATTAAAATCTCGCGTAGTTCATTAGTAAGTGTTTGGTTGCGTTTTATAAGTAATTTTTCTTTTACATAAGAATCTCTTAATAATTTGCTTTGGGTGTTACGTGCGTTTAATAAAACCGTTTCAGTAGCTTTGTTTAAGCTGTCTAAATATTTTTTTTGTTGGGCTACAACTTTTTCATTTTCTTTTTGCAAACGTTCTTTTTGTTGTTTCTGTTGTGTGGTTCTTTTAGTAAAATATTTTTCAGAAAGACTCATTTTCTGTACGGTAGTATCTATTTCTACAGTATTTTCTTGTATGTTTGATTGAATTTCCTGGATTTCTGATTTTGTATTTTCGTACAAATTAAATTGTGCATAATTTGACTGTACATCTAAAACCTGATCAAACGTCAATGTTTTTAAATTGATTAAGTCAATAATTGTGTCTAATTTATTTTTTAAATAATCATCTTGCTCTAATTCATTTTCTTTGAATGATTCAATCTTTTTAATTAAAGAATCTGACTGGTTGTGGTATTCCTTTGCATCAGATTTGTTGTAAGAAAGCAATGCCAATCTGCCAATATTTTCAGTAGCGTATAAATCACTTATAATACCGCTTAACTGAATAACTTTTGTGTTTTCGGTTGAAATATCTTCTTTAGAAACATTTAAGCTTTTGACTTCTTGCAGGATATAAAAAATTGATAGCGAAAAGATGGCAATTAACAATATATAGCCTAAGGTTAGTTTTATTCTGAGGTTTTGATCGGTCTTCATGTTCAATTTTTTAATAAAAATAAAAAAGACTATCTAAAAAGACAGTCTTTTTTTACAGATATTTTAAAATTACATTTATTTTGCAATTCCTCGTGAAATTACAATTTTTTGAATTTCAGATGTACCTTCATAAATTTGAGTGATTTTTGCATCACGCATCATACGTTCTACATGGTATTCGCTCACATAACCATTACCACCGTGAATTTGAACCGCTTCAATTGTGGTATCCATTGCTGTTTTTGATGCAAACAATTTAGCCATTGCACCAGAAATAGAAATGTCTTCTCCGTTATCTTTTTCGGCAGCGGCTTTAAAACACAACATACGTGCAGCAGTAATGTTCACAGCCATATCTGCTAATTTAAAAGCAACAGCCTGATGGTTAATAATTTCGGTTTTAAACGCTTTGCGTTCTTTAGCATATTTTAGCGCCAATTCGTAAGCTCCTTGTGCAATTCCTAATGCCTGAGAAGCAATACCGATGCGTCCGCCGTTTAAAACATTCATTGCAAAAGCAAAACCAAAACCGTCTTCGCCAATGCGGTTTTCTTTAGGAACTTTAACATCGGTAAACATTAAAGAATGCGTATCACTTCCGCGGATTCCCATTTTTTTCTCTTTTGGACCAATTTCAAAACCTGGCATTCCTTTTTCAACAATAAAAGCATTGATGCCTTTGTGTCCTTTTTCAACATCGGTTTGTGCAATTACTAAATAAGTAGATGCCGTGCTACCGTTTGTGATCCAGTTTTTTGTACCGTTCAATAAATAGTAGTCGCCCATATCAATAGCTGTGGTTTTTTGCGATGTAGCGTCAGAACCTGCTTCTGGCTCCGATAAACAGAATGCTCCGATTACTTCACCTGATGCCAGTGGTACCAAATATTTTTGTTTTTGTTCTTCTGAACAGTATTTTTCCATTCCCGCACAAACTAACGAGTTGTTTACAGACATTACAACTGCAGCCGATGCGTCAACTTTAGCAATTTCTTCCATTGCCAAAACATAAGAAACGCTGTCTAAACCTGCGCCGCCGTATTTTGGGTCAACCATCATTCCTAAAAATCCAAGCTCACCCATTTTTTTCACTGCATCAGCAGGAAATTTAGAGTGCTCATCACGTTCAATAACTCCGGGTAATAATTCAGTTTGAGCGAAATCGCGAGCTGCTTGTTGAATCATCAATTGCTCTTCAGTTAATTTAAAATCCATTCTATGTAATATAATTTAAAAATCATTAATTTTAAAGCCCAAATATAGTTGAATATTGCTAAATTTTCAAAAATATATTTATTTTTAATTTTATACGATGAAAAAATTTAAGGTACTTGGCGTGATGTCTGGCACTTCGCTTGACGGAATTGACTGTGCAGTAGTAGAATTTTCTTTGGAAAATAATGTGTGGGATTTTAGTTTTATTTCAGGAAAAACCGTTCCTTACACCAATCAATGGTACGCTAAATTACAGAATGCCATTTATCTATCAGAATCTGATTTACACCTTTTAAATATCGAATATACTTATTTCTTGGGCGAATTACTTCATAATTTTGTAGTTGAAAATCATTTAACTGATTTAGATTTTATTGCTTCGCACGGGCACACTGTTTTACATCAACCCGAAAAAGGAATTACGTTGCAAATAGGTAATTTACCCATAATTTCTGATATGTTGCCATTACCTTTTGTGTGCGATTTTCGTGTGCAGGACGTTGCTTTGGGCGGACAAGGAGCGCCGTTGGTTCCCATTGGCGACCGTTTACTTTTTGCCGATTATGATTATTGCCTGAATTTAGGCGGATTTTCGAATATATCTTTTGAAGAAAACAATGAACGAATCGCTTTTGATATTTGTCCGGTAAACACCTTGTTAAATCATTTCGCTAAACAATTGGGTAAAGATTTTGATGAAAGCGGAAATTTCGCCCAGTCAGGAACCGTTCATCAACAGTTGTTTAATGCATTGAACAAACTTTCGTTTTACAATCAGCAAGGTCCAAAATCATTGGGAATAGAACAAGTAAACACTGTTTATCTGCCATTAATTGAAAAATTTCAATTATCTGCACAAGATCATTTAGCAACTGTAACAGAACATATTGCTTATCAAATTGCATCGGTTTTAAAAATTAAAGATTCAAAATTATTGGTTACCGGTGGCGGTGCTTTTAATGAATATCTTATTAATAGATTAAGATTTTACGCACCAAACACAACGGTTGTCTTGGCAACTAAAGAACTTATAGAATTTAAAGAAGCAATTATTTTTGCTTTTTTGGGCGTATTGCGTGTTACAAACACCAATAATGTGCTAAGCACCGTTACGGGAGCATCAAAAGATCATTGTTCGGGTAATATATTTAACGAGGAATTATTAAAGAAGTAATTGCTAAATTGATTAGTAATGAATTATATTTGTGGGGAAAATAAAAAGTAATCAATATAATGAAAGATTTATTAAAAAAGTTCGAAGATAAAAAACCTGAAGTTGTTTTTCATTGGTCTGATTCTGAAACAGAAGCAGAAGGATGGACTGTAATTAATTCATTACGTGGCGGTGCTGCCGGTGGTGGTACACGTATGCGTAAAGGATTGGATATGAATGAGGTTTTGTCTTTGGCTAAAACAATGGAAGTGAAATTTACGGTTGCTGGTCCGGCTATTGGCGGAGCAAAATCGGGAATTAACTTCGATCCTGCAGATCCGCGTAAAGAAGGTGTTTTACGTCGTTGGTACAAAGCGGTTTTTCCATTGTTGAAAAATTATTACGGAACAGGTGGTGATTTAAATGTTGATGAAATTCACGAAGTAATCCCAATGACTGAAGACTGCGGTTTATGGCATCCGCAAGAGGGAGTTTTCAATGGACATTTTAAACCAACCGAAGCTGAAAAAATTAACCGCGTAGGTCAGCTGCGTCAAGGAGTATTAATGGAAGTTGTTGATACCAACTATACACCCGATGCTTCTAAAAAAATAAAAGTAGCCGATTTAATTACAGGTTACGGCGTTGCCGAAGCCGTACGTCATTTCTATGATATTTATGGTGGAAATGTTGCCGGTAAAAAAGTAATTGTTCAAGGGTTTGGGAACGTAGGTGCAGCAGCAGCTTACTATTTTGCCCAAATGGGTGCTAAAGTAGTTGGTATTATTGACCGCGATGGAGGTATTATTAATCCTGAAGGATATTCGTTTGAAGAAATCAAAGAGTTGTTCTTAAACAAAAACGGAAACACTTTAGTAGCAGATAACATGATTCCTTTTGCTGAAATCAACGAGAAAATATGGAGTATGGGTGCAGAAGTTTTTGCTCCATGTGCCGCTTCTCGTTTAATTCAAAAAGATCAGGTTGATGCAATGATTGGTTCTGGTTTAGAAGTTATTTCTTGCGGAGCAAATGTGCCGTTTGCAGATAAAGAAATCTTCTTTGGACCAATTATGGAGTATGTAGATTCTAAAATCAGCTTAATTCCAGACTTTATTTCAAACTGCGGTATGGCACGCGTTTTTGCATATTTTATGGAAAACAGAGTTCCAATGAACGATACCAAAGTTTTCGAAGATACATCAAGTACCATTAAAAAAGCATTGGAAAAAGCACATTCTTTAAATGCAGCTAAAACAAACGTTTCGGCAGCAGCTTTTGAAAATGCTTTAAAACAATTGGTATAATTTAGAGCATATTCAATGAAAAAAGCAAGTAGAAATACTTGCTTTTTTTGTGAAAATAAATACATTAAATGTATATTTACCTAAAATTTAAGCTTTATTAAAAGTTATGATGGTGCAGTTTACAAACGAAGAGAAAAAATCAATGGTGTTAACAGCTGCTATTTCAGGCATTTTATTGATTCTTTTGATATTTATACGTTTTGTTGATTCTATTGACGTTTCACAGTTAGCAGGCGGTGGCGGAGGTGGTGTTGAAATTAATTTTGGCGATAGCGATTTAGGCATGGGATCTGATTTTACCAGCCAGATATTAAATGTAACCGATGCAGATAAGAAAGCTGCTGCTGTGCGTCAGCCCGAAGTGGAAGAAGAAATTTTAGCACAAGAAAATACTAAAGACGTTCGCGATTATACCGTTATAAAGAAAACCACAACAACTAAAGAAAAGCCAAAAACAGTTACCCAACCGGTAAAAGAACAACCTAAAACTCAAAAAGTTTCCGATTTTGTTAAGAATGCCGCATCAAGCCTAAACGGAAATAAATCTGGCGGAGACGGAACAGATAATGTTGCCGGCAATAAAGGAAAACTAAACGGTTCATTAAGCTCTGATAATTATTATGGCGATGGTGGTTCCGGTGGGGGAACAGGCGGTGGACATGGAACAGGAAACGGAACGGGTATTGGTGCAGGATCTGGTTCAGGAACAGGAGGTGGAAATGGATATTCGTTAGCAGGCAGAAAAGCTACTACACGCCCTACGCCACAAAATAACTGTAATGAAGCCGGAACAATTGTGGTTCGTGTAACGGTTGATAGAAAAGGAAACGTAATTAGTGCATTACCCGGAATTAAAGGTTCTACAAACAGTTCAAGTTGTTTACAAAACATCGCTAAAGATGCTGCAATGCGTACCAAATGGGAGCCAAAAGCATCAGCACCTGACAACCAAATAGGTGAAATTGTTTATAACTTTAAGTTGACGTAAAAAATAGAATGATCAATCCGTTTTCAAAAGAAACGAGTTGTTGCTAAAAAGCCAGATACATTTGTATCTGGCTTATTTTTTACTCTTGATTTCTAAAAACCAACTGGTTTTCAAAACTATCCAGTAAAATAATGCTGTCGGTTTTTATTTTTCCGGACAAGATTTCTTTTGAAAGCTGGTTTAAAACTTCCCTCTGAATGACACGTTTTACCGGTCGTGCACCAAAATGCGGATCAAATCCTTTTTTAGCTAAATAGCTAATGGCTTCTGGTGTAGCATCCATTGTAATATGTTGTTGCGCTAACATTTTAAATACACCTTTTAATTGAATGGATACAATCTGCTCAATGTTTCCTTCGGTTAACGGAGTAAACATGATAATCTCATCGATACGGTTTAAAAATTCTGGACGAACCATTGTTTTTAACTGATTCAATACTTCCTCTTTTGCATTTTCAGCAGCCATGTCACTTGGATTGTTGTCAAATTGTTCCTGAATAATATGGCTACCCATATTAGAGGTCATAATAATGATGGTATTTTTAAAATCGGCCAATCGACCTTTATTATCCGTTAAACGTCCTTCATCCAATACTTGTAATAAAATGTTGAATGTATCAGGATGGGCTTTTTCAATTTCATCTAACAAAATAACCGAATAAGGTCTTCTTCTTACCGCTTCGGTTAATTGTCCGCCTTCATCATATCCCACGTATCCCGGAGGTGCACCAACTAATCTGCTTACACTGTGACGTTCTGAGTATTCACTCATATCAATACGGGTCATTGCGTTTTCATCGTCGAACAGATATTCGGCTAACGCTTTTGCCAGCTCGGTTTTACCAACACCGGTTGTTCCTAAGAACAAGAACGAGCCAATTGGTTTTTTTGGATCCTGTAACCCGGAACGACTACGGCGAACGGCATCTGAAATGGCTTCGATTGCTTCTTCCTGACCTACAACACGTTTGTGTAATTCACTTTCTAAATTCAACAGTTTTTCGCGGTCGGTTTGCAGCATTTTGGTAACAGGAACACCTGTCCATTTTGCAACAACCTCGGCAATATCCTCATAAGTAACTTCTTCTTTAATCAGCGATTGACCTTTTTGGTTTTCTTCTAATTGCTTTTGAAATTCTGCCAGTTTAGTTTCGGCATCCTGGATTTTTCCGTAACGAATTTCGGCTACTTTACCGTAATCACCATTTCGTTCTGCACGTTCGGCTTCTAATTTATAATCTTCGATTTCTGATTTGATGTTCTGAATGTTATCAACCACATCTTTCTCTGATTTCCATTTTGAAAAAATCTGATTGCGTTCTTCTTTCAGATTCGCTAAATCAATGCCTAAAGCTTTTAATTTTGATTCATCATTTTCGCGTTTAATGGCTTCAATTTCAATTTCCAACTGCATGATTTTTCGATCTAAAACATCTAATTCTTCTGGTTTTGAATTGATTTCCATACGAAGTTTCGATGCAGCCTCATCCATTAAATCAATAGCTTTATCGGGTAAAAAACGATTGGTAATATAACGTTGCGACAATTCTACCGCACCAATAATTGCTTCATCTTTAATACGCACTTTGTGATGTGTTTCGTATTTTTCCTTGATCCCACGTAAAATAGAAATAGCACTTTCAGTATCAGGTTCTTCGATCATTACTTTTTGGAAACGACGTTCCAAGGCCTTATCCTTTTCAAAATATTTTTGATACTCGTCTAATGTGGTGGCGCCAATAGCTCTTAATTCGCCCCGAGCTAAAGCCGGTTTTAAAATATTCGCTGCATCCATAGCTCCTTCGCCACCGCCGGCACCCACTAATGTGTGAATCTCATCGATGAACAAAATAATGTTTCCGTCGGAAGTTGTTACTTCTTTAACCACCGATTTTAAACGCTCTTCGAACTCCCCTTTATATTTTGCACCGGCAATCAATGCACCCATATCCAACGAAAAAACGAGTTTATCCTTTAAATTTTCGGGTACATCGCCCTGAACAATACGGTGTGCCAAACCTTCGGCAATAGCGGTTTTACCTACACCCGGTTCACCAATTAACATGGGGTTGTTTTTAGAACGACGCGTTAAGATTTGCAATACCCTACGGATTTCCTCGTCGCGACCAATTACGGGATCCAGTTTTCCGTCGTTTGCTAATTGGTTGAGGTTTTTAGCGTATTTGTTCAATGAATTGTAATTGTCTTCTGCCGAAGCTGAGGTAACGCGTTCGCCTTTACGAAGCTCATTAATAGCTGCTTCAATCTGTTTTTCTGAAACGCCACCCGATTTTAAAAAGGAAGCTATTTTACTACGCGATTTAAAAATAGCTAAAAATAAATGCTCGATGGAAACGTATTCGTCGTTCATTTTTTTAGCGATTGCCTGTGCGTCATTTAATGTTGAACTGGCTTCGCGTGATAATGAAATTTGTCCGCCCTCTACTTTAGGAAACGATTCTATGATTTGATTGTTCTGATTTGCTAGTTGCTCAATATTTATACCTACTTTTTTAAGAATGAATGATGTTACATTTTCGTCTATTTCTAAAATAGCTTTTAAAATGTGTTCGTTTTCAATCTGTTGCTGACCGAACATTTGTACTAAAACCTGAGCTTGTTGAAGTACTTCCTGTGATTTTATTGTAAAGTTATTAAAATTCATATTGCTTGTTTTTCTTAATTTAAGTTTTATTTACAAGGTTCATTTCAAATGATATTCCAAAAAAGAGATGATGACAATATGTCTTGTTTGTATGTTTGAAATATTATGAAAAATGACAAAATGTCATTTATTAAATTGTTTCATCCGTAATGATATGATAATTTGACGTATATTTGAACATTAAAATTACAAAAATGAATTGGAATGTTTTAGAAAATATACATCAAATCGAAGAGTTAAAGGAAGCTTCTTTTTCAAAACCTCAATTGGTTTTTAAGCACAGCACACGTTGCATCATCAGTAAAATGGCTTTAAAGAATTTTGAGAACGATTTTTTGTTGCAAGATGTAATTGATGTTTATTATTTAGATTTGATTTTGTACAGAGAGTTATCAAATAAAATAGCCGAAGTGTTTGGAGTTACACACCAATCGCCGCAAATTCTATTGATTAAAAACGGAGATGTGATCTATAACACATCACATGAGGGTATTGACGCTAATGTTTTGAGGGAGTTTGTATAAAAAAATCCGACTAACTCGTCGGATTTTCATTTTGTTTATTTCGATAATAACTTGAAATTATATTACCGGCTTATTTTTCTTTGATTCCAATATAATTGCAAACTGTAAACCGTACATAATGGCGGCTAAGACTAAATGCGCAGCTTGTGTACCAAACGGAAAATGGATGTAATACATTAAAATTCCCGTAAAAATTTCAAGCAACAATAGAACCATAATCCAGTTGATTTTGTTGTTTCCTAACTTCAATCGTTTATTTCTTAAAAAAAGATAAAGATTTACAAAGAATATTACAAAAGAAAAGGTTCTGTGCACGTAAAAAGTCAAATCCGGATTTTCGAGCCACAATGCCACATCGGTAATTCCATTATTGGTTTGTTCATCAATGAATTGTCGTACTTGTGTTCCCATTGCAATTTGAATCAGTGAGAAGACCATCGCTACCCAGGTAAAAATATAAAATGTTTTATCGTATTTAATTTTATGTGTATGCTTGTCTTTTGCAAGGTAAATCAGGTAAAGTAAGGCGGCAACATTCAATAAAGCAGCAATCATGTGTGTGGTAATCTTTACCGGATTTAATACTGAATAAACCACTGTGGCTCCTAACCATGCGTTAAAAACTAATAAAGCTAAAACAATTCCTGACCAAATAATTAGCTTGGCTTTAGCTTTAAAAAATGTAACTGATATGATTGAAAGCACGAACAAAATAAGACAAGCCAGTCCTGCTAATGCACCACATAAACGGTTTATATATTCAACCCAGGTGTGGTACGGATTAAACTCTGCATAATCGTGTTTGGTGTATTCGTCCCAGTTTGATGGCTGATACATTTCATTCGATGTAAAATCTTTATTGGCCACCTTTAATTTAGAGTCCTTAATGATAACTTGACCTTTTTCATAATCGTGATAGGGTTCCCACAACAATTCTTCAATCTGCGTAGGCGGTATATAATATCCAAAACATTTAGGCCAATCAGGACAACCCATTCCTGAACCAGTCATTCGAACAGTAGCCCCTGCAATAATTACCAAATAAACTGTAATAAGTGAAATTTTTGCCCAACGGATAAATGTTTTGTTTTCCATGATTTATAATTTTGGATTTACAGGTTTTAAACCTAAACTACTGGCTTTTTTAATCATAAAATGATAAGCGGCTTCATATTCATTAGCAATATCGCCTTCTAAAATAGCTTCTTTTATGGCATCTTTAATCTGTCCGATTTCTTTAGACGGTTTTAAATCGAAAATTTCCATAATTTCTTCGCCTGTAACAGGTGGCTGAAAGTTACGAACGTGATCGCGTTCTTCGACTTCAACAATTTTTTTTCGAACAATTTTAAAATTGTTGTGGTATTTTTTAAATTTCTTTTGATTTTTAGTGGTAATATCGGCTTCGCACAACGTTAACAGAAGTTCCACATCTTCACCCGCATCAAAAACCAACCTGCGAACTGCTGAATCGGTTACGGTATCTTCGGCAATAACAATCGGGCGTGAGCTCATAGTTACCATTTTTTGCACAAAACGCATTTTGTGGTTTAAAGGCATGTGAAGCCGTTGAAAAATGCGTTTGACCATTTTTCCGCCTAAAAACTCATGACCGTGAAAAGTCCAGCCGTTTTTTTTGTTGAATTTTTTTGTGGGAGCTTTGCCAATATCGTGTAATAAAGCCGCCCAGCGTAACCATAAATCATCGGTGTTGGGACAAATATTATCAACCACTTCTAACGTGTGGTAAAAATTGTTTTTATGGGTATGACCTTCTACTTCTTCCACATTGTTCAATGCAGTTAATTCAGGCAAAATCAAATCCAACAAACCTGTTTGATACAACAATAAAAAACCGACAGAAGGTTTTGATGTCAACAAAATTTTGTTCAGTTCTTCAACAATACGTTCGCCTGAAATAATTTTTATGCGTTCGGCATTTTTGGTAATGGCATTTAAGGATTCTTCTTCAATGATAAAATTCAACTGCGAAGCAAATCTAATGGCACGCATCATTCGCAATGGATCGTCAGAGTAAGTAATATCGGGATCTAACGGAGTTCGAATGATCTTATTTTCCAAATCGGTCATTCCGTTAAAGGGATCGACCAAATCGCCAAAATTATTCTTATTTAAAGAAAAAGCTAAAGCATTAATGGTGAAATCTCTACGGTTTTGGTCGTCTTGCAAAGTGCCGTTTTCTACCAACGGATTTCGGCTTTCCTGACGGTATGATTCTTTCCGTGCACCCACAAATTCAATGTCTATATCTTCGTAACGTAACATTGCTGTTCCGTAATTTTTAAAAACCTGAACTTTGGGATGGTGTGGAATCAACTCGGAAACTTTTAATGCCAAATCAATTCCACTGCCAACAGCCACAATATCAATGTCTTTTTTGTTATGTCGTTCTAAAATATAATCGCGTACAAAACCGCCAATTGCATAGGCTTCAATATTTAGTTCTTGAGCAGCCTGTGCAATGATTTTAAAAATGGAATCTTGTAAAGCTTCGGTATAGTTTGATGATTGAATCATTATTTTCTTAAAATTTTTACTTGTGCATCATTCGTAAGTTTGATTACAGTTGATGATTTTTTACTGATTTTATCCAGATCGATTTGAACCACGTAATCTACACCATTAATGATTTCATCTGAAATTTCTGAAAACCGGGTAGGAGTGGGGGCGCCGCTGATATTTGCCGATGTGGATACTAACGGACGTTTCATTCGTTCAACCAACTTATAAACAAAAGGTTGATTTACAATTCGGATGCCTAAAGAATCATCTTCGGCAATCAGGTTTTTTGCAACATTTCGCGGATGATCTAAAACCAGAGTCGTTGGTTTTTCAGAACAATCCAGAATATCGAAAGCCACTTGCGGAATATCTTTAAAAACGTTGTAAAGCAAACGGTCGTTAACTATCACAATCATGCTTTTACTTTCGGCACGTTTTTTCAAAGCATAAATCTTCTTCACAGCTTCTTCGTTGGTAGCATCGCAACCAATTCCCCAAACGGTATCTGTGGGATATAAAATAATTCCACCGTTTTTAATGACTTCGAATGCCTGATGTACTTCTTTGTTGATATCGTCCATTATTTTATGACTATTTGAAAATGATGTAAGGATCTTTTAATAGATTAAAACTGAATCTTTTCACCAGTTGACAATCCATTATTTTTAGCAAAAACACCGCATAGATGAAACAACAAACGGGCTCCCACATTTCCGTCCCAATCATCGTCTCCCGGAGCAACTTCAACCAAATCAATTCCAATAATTTCTTTATCGGATACTGCTAACCTGCTTAATAAATAAGTTGCCTGTTCATAAGACAATCCTCCTGGAACCGGAGTACCGGTGTGGGGGCAATACCAACGATACAATGCGTCAATATCAAAACTAACAGCTACTTTTTGTGGTAATTGATTTAGAATTTCATCACACTGATCTTTCCACGTTTTTCCGTTGAATTGATTTGCTTTTAAATCGGTATCGGTATAAACTTTTATTTTATCAGATGATTTGATGAGATTTACTTCACCTTCGCTAAAATCACGGATGCCTACCTGAACGATTTTTTTTACCTGAGGTAGTTGCATGGCATTATACATAATTGATGCGTGTGAATAGGTAAAACCTTCATAAGCTTTGCGTAAATCCATATGGGCATCGAAATGCAAAATTGCAAACGCTTCGTTTTTTGTTGCCAAAGCTTCATAATATCCCATAGGAGTTGAGTGATCTCCGCCTAATAAGATAACTTTTTTATTTTGATTCATCCAGAAAAGTGTACGTTCTTTTACTTCCTGATTGAATTTAGATGACGCTTTGTTGATCTTATCTAAATCTGCCTGAAGTTGCGGAAATGTTTTAATATCTTCACCATTTTCCAATGCTTCAATAATTGGCTGGGCTAAACCTTTATATTTTTCGCTGTTTTTTGTCCATTGTTCCGGAGCTTCGTCCATATAAATTCCCAATTTCCACAAATCGGGAAATTCCTGATGTAACAAATCAACCTGAAAAGATGCATTAAAAATAGCATCGGGACCTTCACTGGCACCACTTCCGTAACTTACGGTAACTTCCCACGGTGCCGGTAAAATAATTATATCGCTTTCTTCAGCAGTAAATGGTAATCCGTAAATACTGGCATCTGCCAAACCGGGTTGTGACGGATCGAAACGCTCTATTTTTTGTTGTTTTGTAAGCATTTTTTAACTTGAGATTTTTAATCTACAAATATAAAAAAAGCCAACCTAAAAGTTGGCTAATTCGTTAAGTAGTTTGGATACCTTTTTTTAATATTTGACCAAACTCATACATTTCTTCAAAAGAGGTATATAAAGGTACCGGGGCTAAACGGATTACTGCCGGTTCACGCCAGTCAACAATAACACCTTCTTTCATTAAATAATGGAACAATTCCTTACCCTCGCCATGCAGAATTACAGATAATTGAGAACCGCGTTCTGATTGATTTTTCGGTGTAATAACTTCTAAATTTGTTCCTGTTTCTTTAGCTGTTTCTTCAATGATGAATTCTAAATAAGATGTGATCAAATTACGTTTTTTGATTAAGGCATCCATACCAATTTCATTAAACATTTCAACAGATGCCAGATAAGGAGCCATTGCCAAAACACCAGTGCATGAACTTTGCCAGCCTAAAGCACCTTCGTTAGGTGTGAATTCCGGTTCCATTAAAAAACGACGCTCTTTATTGTGACCGTACCAGCCGCCAAAACGGTGTAGTTCTTTATTATTGTGGTGTTTTTCATGAACAAAATAACCAGAAACACTTCCCGGTCCGGCATTCATGTACTTGTAACTGCACCAACACGCAAAATCGGCATTCCAGTCGTGTAATTTTAGCTCGATATTTCCAGCCGCATGAGCCAAATCCCAACCTACAAACGCACCCACAGCGTGTCCGGCTTTTGTAATAGCTTCCATTTCTAAAACCTGACCAGTGTAATAATTAATACCGCCAATTAATACCAAAGCCAACTCACTACCCACTTCATTAATTTTAGCAATGATGTCTTCGTTGCGTAAATTATGTTCGCCCTCTCTACGTTTTACTTCAACAATGACATCTTTTGGATCTAAACCGTGAAATTTCACTTGAGTTTGCAGCATATACTGGTCGCTTGGAAACGCTTTTTCCTCACAAATAATTTTGAATCTGGTAGAAGTAGGGTTGTAAAAAGAAACCATCATCATGTGTAAGTTTACCGTTAAAGTATTCATTACTGAAACTTCGCTTGGTTTTGCGCCTACAATTTTTGATAACGGAGCAGAGAAACGTTCATGGTAATCCCACCACGGTTTTTCGGCATAAAAATGACCTTCAACGGCTAAGTTTGCCCAATCATTCATTACATCATCAATATATTTTTTAGCGCTTTTAGGTAATAATCCAAGGGAATTCCCTGTAAAATAGATTGTTTTTTTGCCGTTTACTTGTGGAAATTCAAATTCTGTCTGGTATTTTTTAAGTTCGTCTTGCGTGTCTAATGACTGTGCAAATGCTCTTGTATTTTGAAAGTTCATTTATATTAAATTTTTGTGTGCTAAATTTACTTATAAATTACGTATTGAACAAAATCTTTAAATGGAATGTCTTGATTACAGAAAAAATCAATCATCAGTTTCCCCATCACTTGATTGATTTTCTTTTTTATCAGTGTTTTCACTTAAAAACGGAACATATCTTTTTTCGCTTTTAATGACAATGATTAATGAAATAACCGAATGTAAGAAAACACAGGTTAATAAGAAAATAACTCTTCCTTTACCAAAAAGATCGTTGTTAAAAATAACTTCGTAGTGATAAGCCACAAAGCAGTATCCCACGAAAATAAGAGTGTTTAAAGTAATGACGCGAAAGAATTTTTTTCGGTTAGCCAAAACAATAATGGTTACCAAAAAACAAAGCATTGAAACTGCCAATACCGCTATAATTCCTTGTAAAAATGTCATATCAAATTTTCTATGGTAAATATCGTGATTTTATAAGATACAAAACAAAAAAATCCGATCATCTGACCGGATTTTTAACTTATAATTACCATCTAATTATTTTCCTGCAGCAATTAAGTTCAATGCGGAACCAGCTTTAAACCAATCAATTTGTGATTCGTTATATGTGTGGTTTGCCATAATGATGTCTTTTGAACCATCTGCGTGGACAAATTCTATGGTTAATTGTTTACCAGGGGCAAAATCGGTTAAATCTAAGAAGTTGATGGTGTCGTCTTCTTGAATTTTATCGTAATCAGCTTCGTTTGCAAACGTTAATGCCAACATACCTTGTTTTTTAAGGTTGGTTTCGTGGATGCGGGCAAACGATTTTACCAATACCGCTTTTACACCTAAATGACGAGGTTCCATTGCAGCGTGCTCACGAGAAGAACCTTCACCATAGTTTTGGTCTCCTACAACGATTGTTGGGATGCCTGCAGCCTTATACGCACGTTGTACTGCCGGTACTTCACCGTATTCGCCTGTTAATTGATTTTTAACAGTGTTGGTTTTATTGTTAAAAGCATTTTCAGCACCAATCAGCATATTGTTTGAAATGTTGTCTAAATGCCCGCGGAAACGCAACCAAGGTCCGGCCATTGAAATATGGTCTGTGGTACACTTACCAAATGCCTTAATTAACAATTTAGCACCGGTGATGTTTTTTCCATCCCATGCAGGGAAAGGCAACAATAATTCTAAACGTTGAGAATCAGGAGAAACAACTACCTGTATGTTTGATCCATCTGCAGCCGGTGCCTGATAACCCGGATCTTCGACATCGAATCCTTTGGTTGGCAATTCATCACCGTACGGAGGTTTGAACATTACTTCTTCTCCGTTATTATTTATTAACGTATCTGTAATTGGGTTGAAATCTAAACGACCAGAAATTGCCAATGCCGCTACCATTTCCGGTGATGTTACAAAAGCATGTGTGTTAGGGTTTCCGTCAGCACGTTTAGAGAAGTTACGGTTAAACGAATGCACAATGGTGTTTTTCTCTCCTTTATCTGCACCTTCGCGATCCCACTGTCCAATACAAGGACCACAAGCATTTGTAAATACTTTGGTTCCCATTTTTTCAAATGCCTCAATAATTCCATCACGTTCGATGGTATAACGAATTTGCTCAGAACCCGGATTGATTCCAAATTCTGCTTTAGGAGTTATACCTAATGCTACTGCCTGGTTAACAATAGATACCGCTCTTGACATATCTTCGTAAGAAGAATTGGTACATGATCCGATCAATCCCCATTCTACTTTTACCGGCCAATCGTTTTTAGCGGCTTCTTCTTTCATTTTGGAAACCGGTGTACCTCTGTCCGGAGTAAATGGTCCATTGATGTATGGTTCTAATTCAGATAAATTGATTTCGATTAACTGATCGAAATATTGATCCGGATTTGCATACACTTCGGTATCGGCAGTTAAGTAATCTGCAATTTTATCTGCTGCTTCCACCACGTCTGCACGACCGGTAGCGTTTAAGTATCTTCTCATTGAATCATCGTACCCAAAGGTAGAAGTTGTTGCGCCAATTTCGGCACCCATATTACAAATGGTACCTTTTCCTGTACAAGACATAGAGGTGGCACCTTCTCCAAAATATTCTACAATGGCACCGGTACCACCTTTTACGGTTAAAATATCGGCTACACGTAAAATAACATCTTTAGGTGCGGTCCATCCGTTTAATTTTCCGGTCAATTTTACACCGATTAATTTAGGAAATTTCAATTCCCAAGCCATACCGCTCATTACGTCAACAGCATCGGCTCCACCCACACCAATAGCAAGCATGCCTAAACCGCCGGCGTTTACCGTGTGAGAATCGGTACCGATCATCATACCACCGGGGAACGCGTAATTTTCTAATACAATTTGATGAATGATGCCTGCACCCGGTTTCCAGAACCCGATACCGTATTTGTTTGAAACTGAAGAAAGGAAATCAAATACTTCTTTAGACTGAGAGTTTGCTACCGCCAAATCTTTTTCGGCCCCCACTTTTGCCTGAATTAAGTGATCACAATGCACTGTTGTGGGTACGGCAACTTTGTCTTTACCTGCGTGCATAAATTGCAACAAAGCCATTTGAGCCGTTGCATCCTGACATGCCACACGGTCTGGTGCAAAATCTACATAATCTTTTGCTCTTTCAAATTTTTGGGTTGGTGTTCCTTCCCATAAATGCGAATATAAAATCTTTTCTGAAAGTGTTAGCGGACGCCCCACCAATTCGCGTGCTTTGTCAACACGTGTCGGTATGTTTTCGTACACTTTTCTAATCATTTCGATATCAAAAGCCATAGTATTGTTTTATTTAATTTTGTTTTAACTTTAATAAGAAATCTTAATACAAGTTACAGTTTTTTTAGTGGAATATTTTATAATATTTGTTAACGAGGCCTAATTTAAAATGATTCTATTCAAATGATTGTTTTACTGTTTTAAAAGTCAAAAAATCGTGTAAAATTAAAAGAATATCAAACAAAAAGACAGAGAATAACTTCTATAAAGCAAAAGAGGCAATCATTTTTTGATTGCCTCTTAAATATATCTATTTCTATAACTTATTTGGTAACAGAAATTGGTGTAAACTTTGTTAAGTTGATGCCTTGAACCGCAGTTTTATATTCTTCGATTGAAGGAATACGCCCTAAAATTGCCGATAAAACAACTACGGGAGTAGAAGCTAACAACGATTCACCTTTTTTACGTTCGCTGTCTTCAACCACACGTCCCTGGAATAAACGTGTTGAAGTTGCCATTACCGTATCACCTTTTTCAGCTTTTTCCTGGTTACCCATACATAAGTTACAACCCGGACGTTCTAAGTACATTACGTTTTCATATTCTGTACGAGCGGTAGCTTTAGGTAATGCATCTGAGAATTCGAATCCTGAGTATTTTTGTAAATATTCCCAATCTCCTTCAGCTTTTAATTCGTCGATAATGTTATAGGTAGGTGCTGCAACAACTAATGGCGCGTTGAATTTCACTTCACCTTGTTGTTTTTCAACGTTTTTCAACATTTGAGAAACAATTTTTAAGTCGTCTTTATGAACCATACAAGATCCCACAAATCCTAAATCAACTTTTTTATCGTTACCATAGTAAGATAATTCGCGAATGGTATCGTGTGTATAACGTTTAGAAACATCTTCGTTATTAACGTCCGGATCGGCAATCATTGGTTCATCGATGATATCTAAATCAATCACAACCTCTGCATAATATTTAGCGTTTGCATCTGGAGTTAAAGCCGGTTTTTCACCCGATTTGATTTCAGCAATACGTTTGTTTGCTTTATCGATTAATCCTTGTAAAACGGCATTTTTGTTATCCATACCTTTATCGATCATGATTTGGATACGGGATTTTGCAATTTCTAACGATTGGATTAATGTATCGTCCTGAGAGATACAGATAGACGCTTTTGCTTTCATTTCTGCTGTCCAATCTGTAAATGTAAATGCTTGATCGGCTAATAAAGTACCTATGTGTACTTCGATGATACGCCCTTGGAATACATTTTCGCCATCGAATTGTTTCAACATTTGTGCTTGAGTAGCATGAACCACATCACGGAAATCCATGTGTTGTTTCATTTCTCCTTTAAAGGTAACTTTTACAGATTCAGGAATTGGCATAGAGGCTTCACCAGTTGCCAAAGCTAACGCCACCGTACCAGAATCGGCACCGAACGCTACACCTTTAGACATACGTGTGTGCGAGTCACCACCGATAATGATTGCCCATTCGTCAATCGTAATATCGTTTAATACTTTGTGGATAACATCCGTCATTGAATGATAAACACCTTTAGGGTCACGAGCGGTGATTACTCCAAAGTCGTTCATGAATTTCATCAATTTAGGAATATTTGCCTGTGCTTTTTTATCCCAAACTGAGGCTGTGTGACATCCTGATTGGTAGGCACCGTCAACTGTTGGAGCAATAACTGTAGCTGCCATAGATTCTAACTCTTGAGCAGTCATTAATCCGGTAGTGTCCTGAGATCCTACAATGTTTACTTTCACACGAACATCAGAACCCGCGTGTAATGTTTTGCCCGGAGCAACACCCACTGCATTTTTATTGAAGATTTTTTCAACTGCAGTTAACCCTTGTCCTTCAACAGAAATTTCTTTAGCAGGAGCAAATACCGTTGGAGCAGTAATGCCTAAAGTTTGAGCGGCAAACGTTTGGATTTTTTTACCAAATACAATGGCATAAGAACCACCTGCTTTGATAAATTCCATTTTTTGTGGCGTTAAAGAACGAGCCATATCAATTAACTCTTCTTCCCCGTTGTATAATTTTTTTGTTTTTGTATTAATTGTTAATACGGTGCCTGTGGCTACAGAATAAACCTGTTCTAAAACAACATCTCCATTTTCGTTACGAACCACCTCGCCGTTAGCATCTACTTTTTTTACCCAGTTTTTTAAATCGATACCGATACCACCTGTAACATCAACTGTTGTCAAGAAAATAGGAGAGATACCGTTGGTTCCTGCAACGATAGGGGAAATGTTTACAAACGGAATATAAGGAGAAGCCTGTTTACCTGTCCATAAAGCCACGTTGTTTACACCTGACATACGAGAAGAACCAACGCCCATTGTTCCTTTTTCAGCGATCAACATTACGCTGGCATCAGGGTGTTGGGCTTGTAATGCACGAATCTCAGCTTGGGCTTCAGGGGTGATCATACATTTACCATGTAATTCACGATCTGAACGAGAGTGTGCCTGGTTACCCGGCGATAATAAATCGGTAGAAATATCACCTTCTGCAGCAATATAAGTAACTACTTTGATTTCTTCTGCGACCTCTGGTAATTTTGTAAAGAACTCTGCTTTGGCGTAGCTTTCTAAAATGTCTTTAGCTATTTGGTTTCCTGCTTTATAAGCTTCGGCTAAACGTGCAGTATCTGCATCATATAAAAAAACCTGTGTTTTTAACACTTCAGCAGCCTGTTTAGCGATTTCAGCATCGTTTCCTAATGCTAAATCTAATAACACAGCGATAGACGGTCCGCCTTTCATGTGAGATAATAACTCAAACGCGAAAGTTGGTGTAATTTCAGCAACAGTTTCCTGACCTAAGATGATCTCTTTTAAAAATTGTGCTTTAACACCTGCAGCAGGCGTGGTACCCGGCAAGGTGTTGTAGATGAAAAATTTTACTGAATCCTCGCGGTATTCGTTGTTAACATCTTTTATCTGTTCAATGATTTCGCTTAATAATTCAGCACCGTCAATTGGTTTTGGGTTTAATCCTTGCCCTTTTCTTTCTTCAATTTCGTTGATGTAATCCTTGTAAAGGTTCATAATAATTATTTCTTGATATTAATTGTTGTTACAAAAATGATACAATCACTCTTTTTGCAACTGAAAATTGTTTTTATAAAGTTTTTTGTTCCTTTAGAATATATTGATTCTAAATTTCACAATGCAAAATTACGAAAAGGATTTGAAATTAAAAAATTTTTAATAAAATCTTGATTTAGAGGAATTATTATTTATAATTATTCTATTTTGTTTGTTATAATTTACTAATTTAAGACTGTTTTATGTGAATAATAAAAATTTTTAATCTTTTTTTGATTTATACATACATTTAGGTTCTTAAAACTGATAAATAAACAAAAAAGCCCTTCAGAACGAGGGCTTTTAAATACTATTTTTTTAACCAATTGCTTTTAAAAGTACAATTTTGATATTCATCATCAATATAGATATATGTATCGTCAACTGTTTCAGAAACCCATTTGGCAATTGTTTCGCTTTGTTTTGCTGATAATGCCACATAACGGATTTTCATATAATCATTAGAGAAATCGGCAAGATGTTCCGGAATTTTGTTGGTTAATTGTACAATTTTATAGTATGATTCTGTACGGTCATTCACCAGGGTAGTTGCAGAAATTTCGCCTACCTGTAAATTAGAAACCATTGAATACAATGTACGGTCTTCCATTTTGTTCAGTTCAAAACGAGTTTCGCCACGGCCATTTGTCATAATACCGCCACTTTGTCTGGAATCTTTGTCTTGCGAATATTGTCGGGCGGCATCTGCAAACGAAATTTCTTTGTTAAGAATGCGGATGCGTAAATCGTCTAAATCATTTTTGGCCTTATCAATAGCCGCTTGTGTTGGTTTAGGAGTAATCAATATATGCCTTAACTCTAAATTTTTTCCGCTTATTTTTTCAAGAAAAATGATGTGATAGCCAAAATCGGTTTCAAACGGTTTTGATATTTCACCTTCTTTTAACGAAAAAGCTACATCTTTAAATTCTTTTACAAATTGAGATTTTTTATCTATGGTGTAAAAACCGCCGGTTTCTAAAGAACCCCTGTCTTCAGAATACATATATACTTTACTTGAAAATGATGCACCGTCTAAAACATCCTGACGGATTTGGTTTAACTGGTCAATAACTGCCTGGCGTTGTTCTTTTGTAATTTCGGGTTTTATTACAATTTCGGCTAATTCTATTTCATCGCCTACCAAAGGAAGCGAATCTTTAGGAATACCGTTGTAAAACTGGCGAATTTCTTCGGGTGTAATGGTAACATCTTTAATCAAATCTTCTTGCATACGAGACGCCAGCAGGTTTTCTTTCATTATATCGAAAAAAGTTTCTCTTAAATCTTCGTAACTTTTTTTATTGTAGTGTTTTACAACGTTGTCAATAGAACCGGCGTATTCAACCATACGATCAATTTGTTCATCCATTCTTGAATTTACTTCTTCATCGGTAATTACAATACTGTCTTGAATTGCCTGATGTGAAAATAATTTGTTCTCTAAAAGAGCTCCTAAAACTTCGCAACGGCTTAATGTTGATACATCTTGATTGGTGGCTTTTGCCTGGATAAAACCGTTATCGATATCTGAATCTAAAATTACGTAGCTACCCACAACGCCCACAACGCCATCGATGCGCTTTTTTGACGATTCTTGTGCCTGCATGTTGACAAATCCCATAACAGCTAAAACTGTTAATAAAGTATGTTTAAGAAAAATTTTCATAGTTGTTTATTAAAAATTTACAAACCGCAACAAAGATACATAGCTACGGTTAACTTTTATATTTTTTTAATTTTAATTAAGAATTTTTTTATTGTATTTGGCTTTTAGTTGATTAAGTACCGTTTCATTTAAGTTTATTCGTGCATTTTTCAACAACTGCTCATTATATTGCTGTTCAAATTGGTTTTGATAATCAGACAAAACTTTAGATTTTACTTCTTCGTAAGTGGGTTGAACAGTTTCTTTACGATCGCGAATGTAAAAAACATAATAATTATTGTTGTATTTTATCACTTTTTGTCCCACTGTTTTTAGGTCTAAATTTTTAGGCAAACGCTTGTCGTCTAATGAAAATCTGCCTTGATATTTATAAACCATTGGAAAATCTGTCTCTTTTATAGGGTATTTAATGTTTAACAATTTGTTATATGTTTTTGCGTCAGATTTTTTGGCAAATACATAAACTTCTCCGATAAAATAAGCCGGTTGAAGATAGTTTGATTGATGTTCATCAAAATAATTCTTTAAAGCCAGGGTATCTTTTGCACTTTCATTCCAAATTTTTTCTTCTAAAAAATTGAATAAGATCAAACCCTCTTTATATTCATTTAAATGGTGTGCAAAATCAGGAAAATTAATTTCTAAATTGTTGTTGTATTCTTCTTTAAGCTTGCGTAATGAGTAAAAATCGAATGCTTTTTCTATTAAAAGTTCATCGGTCTTTACAAAAGCGTATTGATTGGCAAACGAATAAATATGTTCTAAAATGTTTTTTGCGGTTATTTTTTTATCTGAATAAGTAGCTAAAACCATTTCGGTTTCCTGGTTACTTTCAACCTTTGGATCGTTCAATAGTTCTTCGCGGTTAAGTAATTTGCTTGTTTTTACGATATTTTCGTGATTGGTTTTAAAGTGGTATTGTTCTTTTAAATGATGAATTAAATTTTTTTCTAATATTTTTGAACGGGAATCTGATTTTATCCTGCGTAAAAAATTCTCTTTCAATTCTTCTTTCGTCGGCTGATCTTTAATATGGGTTACTGAAACAATGTGCCAGCCATACTGACTAAAAAATGGTTTGGAATAAGCGCCTTTGAAATTTAAATTATACACAATATCTGAAATTCCTTCAATATTCAAGGCTCCTTCGTTGTAAATACCTAAATCGCCGCCTTTCTCACGGCTATAAATATCTTCAGAAAAGTGAAAAGCTACATCATAAAAAGTATCTCCAACTTCTAAACGCTTATAAATTTCATTGATTTTCTTTTTGGCTTCGGCATCATTCATATCTTTTGCTTCAACCAATATATGAGCGATGTTTTTAACTTTAGGCGTTGCCCGTTTATTATATACTTTTATTAAATGGTAACCAAAATTAGAACGAACCGGCAATGATATTTCACCTATTTTTGTAGTGTATGCACTACTTTCAAAAGGATAAACCATTTTAAAAACGCTGAAATAACCTAAATTTCCCTTATTGTTTTCGGCACTTAAATCGTCAGAAAATTTTAGGGCTGCATCTTCAAAAGACATTCCGTTTATCAGTTTACTGCGTATTTCTAACGCTTTGTTGTAAGCTTTTAAGGTATCGGCAGGTTGAGCTAATTCATCTACTGCAACTAAAATATGCGAGGCTTTTATTTCGAAATCAGATCGTTCTAAGGCTTCATTCAGCAAGCGGTCTAATTCGTTTTCGTTGATAAAGTATTTTTCAGCCAATTCTGCCCGATAGTTTTTTAATTCTTGCTGAACAGCCGGTAATTTGTCAATTTCTAAACGGTAGGCATTTTGCAACCTTAACTTGTATGTTTTATATAAATTAAAGTAATTATCGATATCTTTTTGAGATTCATCGGCAATAATATCGATGTTTTTAGTGTATAATCGTTCAAAATCGGCAACGTTGTAAATGCTGTCATTTATTGTTACCAGTACATCGGTAGGTTTTTGTCCAAAAGTGTTTATAGATAAACTAAATAATAAAAATATTAAAGTGGTTTTTATAAGCCTCATTATAGTTTAAAGTTGTTTTCACAAAGTTAAACTTTTTTGCGAGAGAATGGTAATGAGATAAAGATAAAGATACTGTTTTTCCTATCCTGCGATTTTTCTTTTTTTAAGATTCGCATTTCGGTATTTTTGCATTATATCTTTAAACAGATGGTTTTCTGAAGGTGGTGTCAATACAATAGCATCGGCGTTTTTAGCCAGAACTTTTTCTAACGAACCGATTGTTTGACCGGCAGTACAGATAAATGGAACATCCGGTAGATCTGTTTGTAATTGTTCAATGACTTCCGGGGTATTGGCGCCGCCGGTAATATGGAAAATATTTGTTCCTGAATGAAATCTTTCTATAAAATTGAAATCAACATTTGAAACACTTGCAATAATGGGAATGTTGATTAATTTTTGCATTTTCTTTAAATCAGAATTTTTAAAAGGTTGGTTTACAATTACAGCACTTGCGCCCAATTGTTCTGCCGCTACCGCCATATCTAAAGAAAACCTTCCTTGGGTTACCCCACCGCCAACTCCGCAAATAACAGGTTTCTCGGTAAACGAAATAAGGGCTTTCATAATATTTACCGAAGGTGCAAAAGGGTAAACGGCAAGTATGGCATCACAATTTGTGTTTTCAATAACTGCCAGATCGGTAGAAAAAAGGATGGATTTAACAACTGTATTGTTTAGAGTAATTCCGGAACAATTTTGATAAATGATGTTTGGTACAGAGAGATTTACTGATGGCTTCTTGCGAAATCTGAATATATCGAAAAAACGACTCTTTTTTACGGCAGTATCCCATATCGATGTGTTAATTTTTATGTGTTCCATAACCAAACAGTTTACTTTCTGCAAGAAAAAAAAATTATTTGATATACAAAATATAACTGTGTTTAGGGTATTAAATAATGTAATAAAAAGACTAAATAATGTAACAAAAAAAATAAAAACAAAATGCTCTTTTACGTGGTTTTACCGACTCTGTAAAAAAGATTTTTTGGTTAAATTTGAATTCAAAATCTAACCAAGCTATGAGATTAAGCATTAAAACGAAAAAACCAGAGGAGCTCTTAGAAAAAATCAACACTTTTTTAAACGGTCATATCGAATGGGAAGCGCTGCCAATGACTGAACACAATGTAAAATATACACCCAATAAAAAAGAATACACTCATCAGGCTTTTGTATATTTTTACATAAAAGAGTTGGGAACTAAAAAATACATACGGGCAGAGTTTACCGATGAAAGTACCAATGTGTTTTTAAACGATATAATTTTAGGTGGTTTAATTTCACTTTTATTTCATTATTTTAAAGACGATATTATACGATTAAGTATTTTAAAAAAGAAGAAGTCAAAACATTGATTGGAACGTATTTAGATAAAAAATCCATTCTTAATGAATGGATTTTTAGCATATTAACTGTCAGTATCTTAATTCTCTAACGGAACTGCCGGTAACAATTGTGATGAAACTTCTCCAAAACCAATTCGGAGTCCGTCTTTTTCACAGTAACCTTTCATAATTACAGTATCGTAATCTTCAATAAACGTTCTTGTAGAACCGTTAGGCATATCAATTGGGTTTTGTCCTGCCCAGGTTAGTTCTAACATAGATCCAAAGCTGTCTTTTGTTGGTCCTGAAATAGTTCCCGATCCCATTAAATCTCCCGAACTTACCATACATCCGTTTACGGTGTGATGTGCTAATTGCTGAGCCATTGTCCAATACATATATTTTAAGTTTGACTTAGAAACAGTTTTACCCTCACCATTTTCTGGCTGAATGATGACTTCTAAATTAATATCGAAAGCGTGATTACCTGTTTGTTGTAAATACGGTAATGGTTTAGGGTCTTCTTGTGAAGGACTTGCACAACGGAAAGGCTCTAAGGCATCCATGGTAACTACCCAGCAAGAAATTGACGAACCAAAGTTTTTAGCTAAGAAGGGTCCTAACGGAACATATTCCCATGTTTGTAGATCACGTGCCGACCAGTCGTTTAACAACACCATTCCAAACATGTGATTTTCTGCATCATTAACAGAAACTCTTTCGCCCATCATATTGGCATCAGCAGTAATAAAAGCTGTTTCCAACTCAAAATCAACTCTTTTAGATGGCCCAAAAACAGGTTGTGTTTCGCCTTTTGGCAATGTTTGTCCCATAGGTCGATTTACCGGAACTCCCGACGGAACAATGGTAGAACTTCTTCCGTGGTACCCCACAGGCAGGTGTAACCAGTTAGGTAATAAGGCATTTGCCGGATCGCGAAACATCATACCCACATTGGTAGCGTGTTCTCTTGAAGAATAAAAATCGGTATAATCGCCAATAAAAACCGGTAATTCTATAGTTACTTCGTTAATATTGAAGATGACCAACTCTCGGGCTTTGGCATCATCTCTTAATTTTGGATTGTTCGCTTCAAAAATTTCTGAAATTCTGTTGCGAATCGCACGCCAAACTTCTCTTCCTTCAGAAATAAAAGCATTCAGTGTTTCATCGTACAAAACATTGTCGTCAAAATCAATATCTTTAAAAAATCCTAAGTCGTTTAAAGCAGTTAAACTAATGGCATAATCGCCAATTCTGGTTCCAATCACTAAATCGTCTTCTTCCACAGAAAAAACACCAAAAGGTATGTTTTGAATAGGAAAATCGCTTGTTACAGCTACATCTAACCACGATTTTAAGGCAGGATTGTTAGCAGGTATGTTCATCATTTTAAATATTTTTTGTTCTAATTAGATTACTTATGCGAATATAACAATGATTTTTTATAAATTTGAGTTCAATTTAAACATTTAATAAAAAATGCAACGCGACGAACAAATTTTTGATTTGATATTAGATGAGCAAGACAGACAAATTCATGGATTGGAATTGATTGCTTCAGAAAACTTTGTAAGCGACCAGGTTATGGAAGCTGCAGGATCCGTTTTAACCAATAAATACGCAGAAGGGTATCCTAATAAAAGATATTACGGTGGCTGTGAAGTGGTTGATATTGTGGAACAACTTGCCATTGACAGAGCCAAAGCTTTATTTAATGCAGAATATGCAAACGTACAACCGCACTCTGGCTCACAAGCTAATACGGCTGTTTATGCAGCTGTTTTAAAACCAGGCGACAAAATTTTAGGTTTTGATTTATCGCACGGCGGACATTTAACGCATGGTTCTCCTGTAAATTTTTCAGGAAAATTATACAATCCGGTATTTTATGGCGTAGATGAAGCCACCGGATTAATCAATTACGACAAAGTACAGGAAATTGCAGAACGCGAAAAACCTCAGTTAATCATTGCAGGAGCATCGGCTTATTCTCGTGATATGGATTTTAAACGTTTCCGTGAAATTGCTGATTCTGTTGGTGCTTTATTAATGGCTGATATTTCTCATCCTGCCGGTTTAATTGCTAAAGGCTTGTTATCAGACCCAATTCCTCACTGCCACATTGTAACAACAACAACGCATAAAACATTACGTGGACCTCGTGGCGGAATGATCATGATGGGGAAAGATTTTGAAAACCCGTTTGGTTTAAAAACTCCGAAAGGTGAAACCCGAATGATGTCTGCTTTGTTAGATTCTGCCGTGTTCCCCGGTAATCAAGGTGGACCGTTAATGCACATTATTGCTGCTAAAGCAGTGGCATTTGGCGAAGCGTTGCAAGATGAGTTTATGACCTATATGTTACAGGTTCAAAAAAATGCACAGGCAATGGCACAGGCTTTTGTTAAACGTGGGTACAATATTATTTCCGGCGGTACAGACAACCACATGATGCTGATTGATTTACGCAATAAAAACATTTCGGGTAAAGAAGCTGAAAATGCTTTGGTTAAAGCCGAAATTACCGTAAACAAAAACATGGTTCCTTTTGATGACAAATCTCCGTTTGTAACTTCAGGTATCCGTGTGGGAACAGCAGCTGTTACTACCCGTGGATTGGTTGAAGCCGATATGGAAACCATTGTTGAATTAATTGACCGTGTGTTGATGAACCATACGAACGAGGAAGTTATTGAAGAAGTAGCTGACCAAGTAAATGAAATGATGAGCGAACGTGCGATGTTTGTTTTTTAACAAATTATTTCTATAAAAAGTTAAAGAGTCACTAAATGTGGCTCTTTTTTTGTTAGCTGTGTAACATTTTTATACTTTTCAACACTTATTAAAGAAAATAATCATGAAAAACAGTTTACTTCTCTTTTTTGTATTTTGTACGACCACCTTGTTGGCACAGAAATCGGTACAGGGAATTATTAAGGATACCGAAACCAATCAGCCTATTGAATATGCAATTATCGTGGGAAATATTTCGGGTAAAAGCACAGTTACCAATAGTGAAGGTCGTTTCAGACTGAATTTATCCGCAGAAGATTCAAAAATCATTGTAAAGCATCTTAGTTATTTTACTAAAGAATTACCTGTGAAGGCTACACAATCTTTCAATATTCAGTTACAATCGACCACAGAATCGTTAGAAGAAATCGTTATTTTACAAACATCAATAAAATCAGAAATTGAAAAAGCCATAAAAACCTCTCAGGCGCGGTTTGCAAACAATTTAAAACTGAATACTTTTTACCGGGAATTGCTGTATATCAACGGTGATATGTATCAATACGAAGATGCCGAAGTGGATTATTACCTGCAATCTATTAATAAAAGCAATGTGGTTGTAAAAGAGAGCCGCAGCGTGAAATTTGCTAATGAAGAAGCTAAAAAGTTTGATTCAATAAGCAGAGTACATTATTATTGGGGCGATTTTAAAGAAAATGTGGCTTATGAATTTGATTTTAAATTAGTAAAGCGCATTATTTCTGATAAGGAATATGATTTATACCTTACAACAAAAACTGCTGGCGATGGTACGGAATTAAATATACTTCATTTTAATCCTACGGATAATGCCAAAAAAGCAACACTTTCGGGAACAGTAGTGTATGGTGCGCAAGATTATCTAATTAGGGAAATTAAAGCGGGTTTAGCTGAAAAGTTCATGGAAAATAATGAATTTATGCAACAAAATAACCATCGGTTTAAACGCAGTTTTTATAACCGAACCACTATTTTTAATTTGTACAACAACAAATACTCGCTAACTTATACATCATACAGAATTTTTGGTGTTTCGCAGGTTTTGAATCAGTTAACTAAAGTGGGGGGAGTTATGGAACTGCTGGTAGATTCGGTTGAGGAAAATCCGGCGACTGTAAAGCCTGAAACGTTTTATACAAGAGAAAAATTAACTCCGTTAGGGAAAAACTATAAAACAAAATACTGGAAAAAATTTAATGTGGTTCCGTTAACTTATAAAGAAGAACAAATGCTAAAACAGATAAATAAGTAAAAAAAGACAGTTTTATAAACTGTCTTTTTTTCGGAATAAATTATTGGCTTTTAAAAGTTCTGCTACTTTTTCAGGAACGTCGTTTTGCCAACTTTCGTCGTTATTCCATATTTTTTGCAATACTTTATGAGGGAAAATCTTTAGGTTTTGGGGTTCAAAATTTTTTATATCTATGATCTGTTCTTCTCCAACAAAATAATTGTAAACCGGTTTCAGGTTTTCATCGTGCAAAACAATGTTTTTACTGGTGATAATTTCATCGTTTTCATTTAAAAACGGGTATACATAAATTTCCAAACCGTGTTTAAACAATCTGCCTAAACCTTCAAACAATCCACCCGGTAAATTTGTATAATGTTTGGCATCGAAAATTTCAATTAAGCTTGGAAGTCCAATAGTCAACGCAATTTTTTCCTGTGAATAATTCCAAATATAATCAACCGCCTTAAAATATTCCTTAAAATTAGAAATCATTACAGTGTGTCCCAGAGCACAAAGTAATTCGGCACGATCCAAAAAATCCTGTTCATTAACTTCGCCCAACGCTAAAAGATTGTTCAACGTAATTTCAAATATTACAGCCGTTTTTTGTTCTGAGAGATTATTTTTTGTCAAAAACTGATGTAACGATTTTTGATACATATTAATGTTTACAATAGTTACCGGACGGAAACTTCCTCTCAAAAGCAACACATTTTTTCTGAACAGAGTATTTGCGGGAAGGATATTTTTACCGTTAGGGGCAAACATTACCGCATCTGCCATACCGTTTTTTACCAGAAAAAGACTCATTAAACGGTTATCGACACTTTTAAAAGCCGGTCCTGAAAAATTGATGGTATCAATTTCTAACTGATCTTTATCTAAATGGTCGTATAAGTGATGAATTAATTTTTTTGGGTCGTGGTACTGATAAAAAGCACCGTAAATTAAGTTGACACCAAGAGTTCCCAAGGTACGTTGTTGCAGTAAAACATCGTTTTCTTTAAACTGAATGTGCAAAATAATTTCATTGAATTCGCCTTGGGCTTCGTTTTGAAATCGGATACCAACCCAACCGTGACCTTTAAATTTCTTGGCAAAATCTATGGTAGCAACTGTATTGGCATAGCTAAAGTAAATCCTGTCCGGATGTTCGTTTTGGTCTAAACGCTCTTCTAAAAGCTTAACTTCGTGGTCAAGCATTTTGTGTAAACGGCTTTCGGTAACATATCTTCCGTCTTGTTCCACCGTGTAAATAGCATCGCTAAATTGTTTGTCATAAGCACTCATTGCTTTTGCAACGGTTCTCGAAGCGGCACCTGCTCTGAAAAAATGACGAGCTGTTTCTTGTCCCGCTCCAATTTCGGCAAACGAACCGTAAATATTTTTGTTTAAATTAATCTTTAAAGTCTTGTCTGATATTGCCTGTTTTTGATCTATAATTCTATCGCCCGGTAGGGATAAATCCTCTGCAAAAAAATTGCTCATATTTTCATTATTGTTTGCATATAAAATTACTAAATTCATTTATAATGTGCTATTTTTGTAAAAAAGATTATTTGTGAAGGTTTATTTTTTAGGAACAGGTACATCGCAGGGCATCCCGGTAATAGGGATAAAACACCCCGTTTGTTTAAGTACTGATTTGAAAGATAAGCGTTTACGGACATCTGTTTTGATTGATTGGAACGGTACAAAAATATTGATTGATTGCGGTCCCGATTTTAGACAACAAATGCTACGGATTGATAACGATGCATTAGATGCCGTTTTGTTTACGCATGAACACGCTGACCACACTGCAGGTTTAGACGATATCCGTCCGTATTGTTTTATGGAAAGCAAAGCAATGCCCATTTATGCGCAAAACCGGGTAATTGAAAGTTTAAAACGCCGGTTTGATTATATTTTTGAAACCGTTAACCGTTATCCCGGTGCGCCATCGGTTGAAATTCACGAAATTGAACCTTATCATGATTTTACAATAAACAGTAAAACGATAAAACCTTTATTGGTAAATCATGGTTCATTGCCTATTTTAGGGTACCGGTTTGATCATTTTGCCTACTTAACCGATGTAAAAACGTTAGATAAAACTACATATAATCAATTGCAAGATTTAGATGTTTTGGTTATAAACGCATTGCGTATTCAAGAGCATCCAACACATAATAATTTAAAGGAAGCTATAGAGCATATAAAGAAAATCAAGCCTAAAAAAGCATATTTAACACACATAGGTTTTCAGTTGGGTTTTCATAATGAGGTTCAAAATACCTTACCCGATAACGTGTTCTTGGCGTATGACGAACTAATCTTAGATATATAATTAATGAAACGTATTTATTTATATTTGTTTTTATTCTCTTTAATCATCAATATTTTTTTAATTGTAAATGATTCAAAAGTGCTTAAAGCAAAAGAAGAACATATTGAGCATTTAGAAGAGAAACTAAAAAAAGTAGAAGATTCTTTACAGAAAATTCAAACGATTCAACAAATTGATCAAACAACCGACACTTTATTTGAAAGAATATGAAAATAACAACGATAAGTATTTTGTTAATCAGCATTTTTGCCGTTTCGTGTAATAAAAAAGAAAACACAATGTCTGCTGTTAATCATATAATGGTTAAAGATTCATTAGAATTGTATAAAAAAATGTATGATGAAGCCGCTTATTTTTCTATCGATAAAAACGAAAACGCCCAAAAACAATTTGCTCCTCAAAAAATAGAAGATGTAATGGCAAAGGTTGTACAGGATTTTTCGGCATTAATGAAACAAGAAGAAAACAGCTCTTTATTACCAGTTGATACAAATGGTAACCAGGTGAAGGTAAATAAAATGTCGGTGATCAATCATAAGTGGCTGATTATTGATTTTTATGGGGAAGGAATTGTAGGAGAATCGTTGATTAAATATGATTACAAACCCGATTCGGTTACAGAATTCCAAATGCTTGACACGGTTTTATATTAAATAAAACAGCTTCAAAATTGAAATCAAAATATAGTTGTAAAAACCGTATATTTGCAGCTTGTAAAAAATTAATATGACATTTGATTTACTTCATACCGATATAAATTCAAAAGCACGTGCCGGTGTTATTACTACCGATCACGGTGTTATTGAAACCCCTATTTTTATGCCTGTTGGTACCGCAGCTACTGTAAAAGGTGTACACCAGCGTGAACTGAAAGAAGACATTAACCCCGACATTATTTTAGGTAATACCTATCATTTGTATTTGCGTCCTAAAACCGAAATCTTGGAGAAAGCTGGCGGTTTACATAAATTCATGAATTGGGACAGAAATATTTTGACTGATTCAGGTGGTTTTCAGGTATATTCATTATCTGGAAGAAGAAAAATTAAGGAAGAAGGAGTAAAGTTCAAATCACACATCGATGGATCGTATCATTTTTTTTCGCCCGAAAATGTAATGGAAATCCAACGTACCATTGGTGCCGATATCATTATGGCATTCGACGAATGTACACCATATCCGTGTGATTACCGTTATGCAAAACGATCTATGCACATGACGCATCGTTGGTTAGATCGCTGCATCAGTCATTTAGAAAAAATTCCGTTGAAATATGGATATGACCAAGCGTTTTTTCCTATTGTTCAAGGATCTACTTTTAAAGATTTGCGTGCAGAATCTGCCGAATACATAGCTAATGCCGGTGCTGTGGGTAATGCCATTGGCGGATTATCTGTTGGTGAACCTGCCGAAGAAATGTACGAAATGTGCGAAATCGTTACTAATATCCTTCCAAAAAACAAGCCACGTTATTTAATGGGAGTGGGCACACCGATCAATATTCTGGAGAATATTGCTTTGGGTATCGATATGTTCGATTGTGTAATGCCTACAAGAAATGCCCGTAACGGAATGTTGTTTACATCGGAAGGATTCATCAATATAAAAAACAAAAAATGGGCAGACGATTTTAGCCCCATTGATCCCATGGCAATTACTTGGGTGGATACCGATTATTCGAAAGCATACCTGCGTCATTTATTTATCTCAGACGAATATCTTGCAAAGCAAATAGCCACCATTCACAACCTTGGATTTTACATGTGGCTGGTGCGCGAAGCCCGCAAACAAATTTTAGTAGGAACGTTCTATGCATGGAAAGAAAAAATGGTCAAACAAATGGCTACCCGTTTATAATTCTGCAAAATGAAAATTATTGATTGGTACATATTAAAAAGGTATCTGGGCACATTCTTTGTAATGATCATGCTTTTTATCCCCATTGGAATTACGGTTGATGTTGCCGAAAAAATCAATAAGATATTAGAATATGATATTGCTTTAATTGATGTACTGACATACTACGGTAACTTTACCGTTTATTTTGCCAACATGTTGTTTCCTATCTTTTTGTTTATATCCATTATCTGGTTTACATCAAAACTGGCAAGTAATACTGAAATTGTAGCCATTTTAAGCTCGGGTATTTCTTATACGCGTTTTTTACGTCCGTATATTATGGGTGCGGCTTTTATATCTGTTTTTGCGTTGCTTATGGGATTTTTTGTGGTTCCTAAGGCGAGTTTGGGATACAATGATTTTCGTTACAAATATTTAAAGCGAAAAGAAATTCGTGAAACGCAAAACGTGTTTAAGCAAATTAGTAAAAACGAATTTATTTATGTAAGTAATTTTAGTTACAGTACTAAAACGGGATATAATTTTACATTAGAAAAATTCAACGGACTGAATTTGGTTTCTAAAATCGAAGCCGGAAGAATTGTTTATAACGACAGTACCAAAGATTACACCTTATACAATTATCAAAAAAGAATAGTTGGTGCAAACGATGATAAATTAGAAAAAGAATCTGAAAAAAGACTCAAATTTAATTTTGAAGTGGATGATTTAACACCTGTAATTTACGCCGCCGAAACAATGACATTGAGGGAGTTAAACCAATTTATCGAAAAAGAAAAAATGCGTGGTTCAGCTAATATCAATGCATATATGGTAGTAAAATATAAGAAATACAGCGTTCCGGTGTCCGCGTTTATATTAACAATTATTGCCGTGGCGGTATCTTCAATGAAACGTCGGGGTGGAATGGGGGTCAATCTTGCCATGGGTATTGGGTTGGCTTTTACCTATATTTTCTTTGATAAAATTTTTGGAACACTGGCAGAAGCATCAAGTATGAATCCGTTGTTTGCCGTGTGGTTTCCCAATGTAATTTTCGGAATTTTAGCTGTTTATCTTTTAAATAATGCCAAACGTTAATTTTAAAAACCACCTTCATCTTCACTTAATTGTTTTTATCTGGGGATTTACCGCCATTTTAGGTCAGTTAATTTCGCTACAGGCATTACCGCTTGTTTTTACCCGAATGAGTATTGCTGTTGTAGTAATTTATATTTATCTGTTGATTCGGAAAAAAAATCTGGCAATACGTACTAAAGATATTATCCGGTTTTTGATTTTTGGATTTGTCATTGCACTTCACTGGCTCACTTTTTTCCATGCCATTAAAATATCCAATATTTCCATAACGCTGGCATGCATTTCAACCGGAGCATTTTTTACGTCGATTTTAGAACCTATTTTCTATAAACGAAAATTTATCTGGTACGAAGTATTATTGGGATGTTTGGTCGTAGTAGGTTTATTGCTTATTTTTCAGTTTGAAACCCAGTATAAAATGGGAATCATTGTGGCTTTGATATCCGCTTTTTTATCCGCGTCATTTTCAATTATCAACGGAAAGTTAGCAAATTCTCATGACAGCGTAGTTATTAGTTTTTACGAACTGGTGGGCGGTTTATTTCTCTTGGCGTGTTTTCTTTTTTATCAAGGTGGATTTACAGTTGATCATTTTAATTTTCAACCGTATGATTTTATTTGGTTAGGAATTTTAGGTTCTATTTGCACGGCGTATCCGTTTATTGCAACTATTGATATTATGAAATATCTGTCACCTTATACAGTTATGCTAACCATTAATTTAGAACCTATTTACGGAATATTATTAGCCGTTTTTTTGTTCAAAGACCAGGAAAAAATGACCACAGCTTTCTATATCGGGGCAATGATCATTTTACTTACTGTATTGCTGAATGCTTATTTTAAAAATCGAAAAAAAGCATCGGCTTAATTAATAAAAGCACTATATTTGTAGCTACAAAACACATAAAGAATAAAGGTTTATGGAGTATTTAGATTTCGAATTACCTATAAAAGAGTTAAACGAACAATTGGATAAATGCCAGATTATCGGCAAAGAATCTGAAGTGGACGTTACTGATACTTGTAAAAATATCGAAAAAAAATTAGAAGATACCAAAAAAGAAATATACGGTAATTTAAATGCTTGGCAACGGGTGCAATTATCGCGTCATCCAAACCGCCCGTACACTTTAGATTATATCAATGCCCTTTGCGGAGATACCTTTTTAGAACTTTTTGGCGATCGTGGTGTAAAAGACGATAAGGCAATGATTGGCGGCTTAGGTAAAATTGGCGATCAGTCGTTCATGTTTATTGGTCAGCAAAAAGGTACAAACACCAAAACACGCCAGTACCGTAACTTTGGTATGGCAAATCCTGAAGGATACCGTAAAGCATTGCGTTTAATGCGTATGGCAGAAAAATTCAATGTGCCAATTGTTACTTTTGTTGATACTCCCGGAGCTTATCCCGGATTGGAAGCAGAAGAACGCGGACAAGGTGAAGCTATTGCACGTAACATCTTTGAAATGTTTAGGATTAAAGTGCCAATTATCGTTATTATTGTAGGCGAAGGTGCTTCTGGTGGTGCATTGGGAATTGGAGTAGGAGATAAGGTGTTTATGTTAGAAAATACCTGGTATTCGGTTATTTCGCCAGAATCGTGTTCTTCTATTTTATTCCGTAGTTGGGAATATAAAGAAATTGCTGCCGATGCATTAAAATTAACATCAGTTGATATGAAAAAAAATCATTTAATTGACGATGTCATTCCTGAACCATTAGGCGGTGCACATTACGATCGTGAAACAACCTTTGAAACAGTTAAGAAAACAATTGTTAAAACATACGCCGAATTATCAAAGAAAAGCATTGATAAGCTTTTGATCGAACGTATGGAAAAATATGAAAAAATGGGTGAATTTTCAGAGTAATCCATTTTAAAATAATGCGTTATAAAGCCGGGCACTTGTCCGGCTTTATACTATTTAAAAAAAATTATCAACAACTAAAAATTATTAAATCGTTAATAAATTTCATTAGCAAAATCTATTTAAAAAAAGTAAATTCGCTTTATGGAAAAAGAAAAAGTATTAAATACCGGTTTTAAAATAAATCAAAACATCATTTCTTTAGAAAAAGGAAAGTTACCTCCGCAAGCTGTTGATTTAGAAGAAGCTGTGCTCGGTGCAATGATGATTGATAAAAAAGGAGTTGACGATGCCATTGACATTTTAAAACCCGACGCGTTTTATAAAGATGCTCACAAGCACATTTATGAAGCCATTGAAATGCTTTTTAAAGCCAGCCAACCAGTCGATATTTTAACGGTTTCTACTCAGTTACGAAAAAACGGTAAACTGGAGTTGGTAGGTGGAGATTTTTATTTGATCAATCTTACTCAAAAAATTGCCTCTTCTGCCCATATTGAATTTCACTCTCGTATCATTTTGCAAAAATATATCCAACGGAGTTTAATTAAAATTTCGGCTGAAATTATTGAAGATGCGTATGATGAATCTTCAGATATTTTTGAATTGTTAGATCAGGCAGAATCAAAGCTTTACGATGTTACCCAGGGAAATATCAAGAAAAGTACCGAAACGGCAGAATCATTAGTTGCCCAGGCAAAAAAGAGAATCGAAGAAATTGGTAAACGTGAAGGATTATCTGGTTTGCCAACAGGTTTTCATAAATTAGACGGATTAACATCGGGCTGGCAGCCATCAGATTTAATTATTATTGCAGCACGTCCGGGTATGGGTAAAACCGCTTTTGTGTTATCAATGGCACGAAATATAGCTATTGATGCCAATAAAGGCGTGGCCTTTTTCTCTTTAGAGATGTCGAGCGTGCAATTAATTACCCGTTTAATTTCATCAGAAACCGGGCTTTCGTCTGAAAAATTAAGAACAGGGAAATTGGAACAACACGAATGGGAGCAGTTAAACGTAAAAGTGAAAGATTTAGAAAAAGCGCCGTTGTTTATTGACGATACCCCTTCGTTATCCATCTTTGATTTGCGTGCAAAAGCCCGTCGTTTAAAATCACAATATGATATTCAACTAATTGTTATAGATTATTTACAACTGATGACAGCCGGCGGAAACAATAAAGGAGGTGGAAACCGTGAGCAGGAAATTTCTACCATTTCACGTAACTTAAAAGGTTTGGCAAAAGAATTGGATATTCCTGTAATTGCTTTGTCGCAGTTGTCGCGTGCAGTTGAAACCCGTGGTTCATCAAAACGTCCGTTGCTTTCCGATTTACGTGAATCGGGTGCTATTGAGCAAGATGCCGATATTGTATCATTTATTTACCGTCCCGAATACTATAAAATTGATGTTTGGGACGATGAGGAACAAAGTCCCACAGAAGGTCAGGCAGAATTTATCGTAGCAAAGCACCGTAATGGTGGATTAGATAATATTCGATTGAAGTTCTTAGGCAAGTATGGTAAATTTGACAATTTAGATGATTTTACTACTCCATTTGACGAATTTCAATCTGCTATGAACGACCGAAACGTCACGAATGATTTACCTCCGGGAGAACAAATTTTTGGTAGCAGTTTCAGTAATGATAGCGAGGTGCCGTTTTAAGTTGGTTCTCCATTTTTAATCTGCACGTTCACATTTCTCTTCTTTACACATTTTTAGATGATTATTATTTGTGTCAATTAATAGAACGGGGACAATTGATGTACTTAAAAACACTTTTGAAATTTGGGGTATCATTTATTTTTCTGAAATTTGTGTTGTAAAGTTTTATAAATACAATTGAGATATGAATTCATTAAAAGGAAAAAACGTGATAGTTACAGGTGGTGGACGTGGTTTAGGTAAAGCTGTTGCTCTACTTTTGGCACAGGATGGTGTTAATATAGGAGTTACAGGCAGAAATGAAGAAAATTTAAAGAAAACGGTTAATGAATTAACCCAGCTTGGCATAAAAGCTTGTTATGCTGTTTTCAGTGTAGATAGAGAAACAGAGGTTCAAAACGGAATAAAGAAACTGGTTGATGAGTTAGGCAGTCTGGACATATTGATTAACAATGCGGGAATCGGGTGGTTTGGCACCTTGGAAAATATGCCTGCAGCAGATTGGGAACAAATCATTCGAACCAATCTTTTTGGAGTTTATTATACGTCAATGGCGGCATATCCGTTTTTAAAGGCAAGCGGTAGGGGGGATATCATCAATGTGGCGTCAACAGCCGGATTAAAAGGTGGCGCTAATATGTCTGCATATGCAGCATCAAAAGCCGCGGTAATATCATTATCACAATCAATGATGGCAGAGTGGCGTAAGAACAACATCCGTGTGTTTACCCTTACTCCAAGCACCATTGCGACTGACATGAGTATTGAAGGAGGATTAACTGATGGAAATCCTGAAAGAGTATTGCAACCGGAGGATTTCGCCGAATGGGTGAGAGATATGCTAAAAATGAAAAACAGAGCATTGGTGGCAAATGCGTCTATTTTTTCTACCAATCCTTAATTATTTTTAAGAGTAAAATGTACATAAGCTGTCAATCAAAGATAGCTTATTTTTTACCACAGGTGCACAGATTTTAAAGGATTAAAAGAAATGTTGTTATCTATAAAATTAACCAGTCAGTTATCAGAACGAGCAAAGATCTTAAAGGTTTTGTATCGAGAACTTTAGTGTATTCTATCTTATAGCCATACTTTACTACAATTCCTCCATTCTTTTCTTTCCTTTTAAGAAATAGCTGAAAACAATATTCTCTGTATAAAAGTAATTTGTTTTAGGATTTTTTGCCTGCTTGTTTTTTAATTTTGAGAGATTTTTATAATAGGCAAAATGCGCTTTTACAATGGCAAAGGTATGTAAGGGCTGTAAACTACAAAAAAATTTGATTCCGGCTAAACCATCTAAACACAGCCGTTTAAAGATGATAGAAAAACGTTGTTGTTTGGGTAGGTTTTTATAAAGCATGTACAACGAATTTCTAAAATTTAAGTACGTTTTATGGGGATTCGATTTTTTTAATGTGGCACCTCCGATGTGGTAAACCGAACTTTCATTACAATAATAAACCCGGATGTTTTGATTAAAAGCACGCCAGCAAAGATCAATTTCTTCCTGATGGGCAAAAAACTGTTCATCGAAGCCGTTTAATTGCTTAAAAACATTCTTTCTTATAAAAAAACACGCACCTGATGCCCAAAAAATTTCTTGTGAAACATATTGGTTCTCATCCTTTTCAAGGGTATCAAAAATTCTTCCCCTGCAAAAAGGAAAACCGTATTTATCAATAAAACCACCAGCTGCACCTGCATATTCAAAATAGGATTTGTTATTGTAATCGAGTATTTTAGGTTGTATGATGCCGATTGAATCATCTTTACTGAACAAGTCTAAAACAGGTTGTAACCAGTTTTCAGTAACTTCGACATCGGTGTTGAGTAAACAGATAATTTCTTCTTTGATCCCTTTCAAAGCTTCGTTATAGCCCTTTGCATATCCAAAATTTTCCTGAAGCTGAATCCATTGAACATTTTTAAAATGCGTTTCTACATATTGTTTAGATTGATCCGAGGAATTGTTGTCGGCAACATAAATTTCAGCTTCGGCAGAATATTTTTCGACCAATGGCAAAAATTGTTTTAAAAGATCCAATCCGTTCCAATTCAGTAAAACAACGGCTATTTTTTTCATTATTTAATGTGTTCAGAAATTTCTTTTTTGGTAAACTCTTTTAAATCGACATAAAATTTTTCTGACGTAAAGTTTTTATCGTTTACATAAAAATGTTTTAAGAACGATTTGGTAATTTCTGCAGAAATTAAATTGGGGTTTTGCTTTACAAAAGAAATGTATTCTTGTTCGTTTTCAACATAAAGTTTTTTTGATGAAATTTCGAATGTAGGTTTGGCAGGGGTACCAAATAAATACAGCATCATGTTGTCTGAATATGATCGTTTTGCAGAATCTATAAACTTGAAATCTTTATGTTGGGTAATAAATTTTTCCCAGTTGATGATTAAATTTCGTTGACTTTCTAAGGTTATTTTTTCGTTTTTAGTCTGCTGATCATAAAAAAGTTTGTGTTCAACGTATCCAAGTCTCAGATATTCTTCAAATTCTTTAGAAATTTTATTGTGGAACAAATTATAAAAAAAGCCGGGTTTAATTTTAAAATCGTAGGTTGTAGAATCGACTTTTCTAAAATATAAACCCAATTTGTCGTACGTGTTTTGTTTGCGTAAAATGGTATCGTGCTTTGCAGTACCCATTTGGTGGTAAGTGTTTAACGTGTTGATTTCAGCTAAATTCAACGAATCAACAATTGTGGTAAAACGTTTGTAATAATCAACATATAAAGCTTCGGCTTCTTTCTTATTCGCTTTTTTTAATTTGCGTTTTAAATCGTTTTGTTCATCTTCTAAATGAACAATTAATTCCTGTGCATTTTTGTTTGATAAAACATAATCAGGATCGCTTGTATATTGAATTTCAGTAATGGTATCGGTGGCTTCACTGTTTGGTAGTACACTATTTTCTTTTCTGCACGAGACTAAAACCGATGTTAAAAAAAGTCCTATATATATATAATTTTTAGTCATGTTATCTTTTTAAGGTAAATCGGCTAAAAACCGATATGCTTTATTTGTGTAATCTAATTTGCAATAATAATGATTTATACCGTTAGTTACCATTAAAAACTGGGCATTTAAGCTGGTATTATATCTTGCAATCTGGTCGAAAACCTTTTGCGTTATTTTAACCGAAGGTTCTTTACATTCAACCAATAAAAAAATATCCCCTGTGGGCGTAAAAACAACAACGTCGTAACGTTTATTCATATTGTTGATTTTTACAACTTTCTCAACATTTATATATGATTTTGGATAGTGCTTTACTTTGATTAAAAAATGCACCACGTGTTGACGAACCCATTCTTCGGGACTTAGCAAAACGTATTTTTTCCTAATTTCATCAAAAATGAACCGTTTATTTTCATTATTTTTGAAACGGAATTGAAACTTGGGAAAATTTAAATCACGCATAATGCAAATTTATTCATTCTCTTTAAAAAATCTTTATAAATCTGCGAAAGTTTATGAATGAACTCAAAAAAATACTCACTTCAATAAAAAAAGAAGGTTATAAACCGGTATATTTTCTAATGGGTGAAGAGCCTTATTTTATTGATGTTTTGTGTGATTATATCACAGCAAATGCGGTTCCCGAAGAAGAAAAATCGTTTAACCAAATGGTTGTTTATGGTAAAGACAGTTCCATTAACGACATCATGTCGCAAGCAAGACAATATCCGTTTATGGGCGATAGAATGCTGGTTGTGGTAAAAGAAGCCCAGGATTTGGTTAAAACAATTGAACAGTTTTCAGGATACTTTAAATCGGTTCAACCTTCAACGGTTTTAGTTTTTTGTTACAAATACAAAACGTTGGACAAGCGCAAAGAATTGTATAAAACGCTTTCAAAATCAGAATTTGTAGAAGTTTTTGAAAGTAACAAGCTAAAAGATTATCAGATAGAAGGTTGGTTAAAGAGTTTTGTTGCCGATGAAAATTTAGACATTGAACCTAAAGCAACAGCCATGTTGGTAGAATTTTTAGGAAACGATTTAAGCAAAATTGCCAACGAAATTTCTAAATTAAAAATTGTTTTGAAAAACGACCGGTTAATTACTGCAGATTTGGTTGAAGAAAACATTGGTATCAGCAAAGAGTACAACAATTTTGAATTGATTAATGCAGTAGCAAATAAAAACGAAGCCAAGGCTTTTACCATTGCCAAATATTTTGCGTTGAATACAAAAAACAATCCGTTAATTGTAACTGTTGCTTTGTTTTATAATTTCTTTTCCAGACTTTTGCAATACCATGGAATCATCTATAAAAATACCGGTGCAAACCCTGCCGATATTGCCAAGCAATTAGGTATTAGTCCATATGGATTAAAAGATTACCAAACAGCCGCTAAGGTTTATCCCATGAAAAAAGTAAGCCAAAATATTGCTGTAATTCGCGAAATTGATTTAAAAGGAAAAGGTGTAAACGGTACGTTAACGCACGATGATTTGTTAAAAGAGTTATTGATTAAAACGTTTAGATAAAAATATAGAACCTTAAATAATTAAAAAATGGATATAAGAAAAATTGTAAGTATGTTTTTTTTGTTGTTGGCTGTAGCAACAGTTAATGCGCAAACCAAAGAATCGGGTAAAGCAGAAATTAAAGTTTCTATAGAATGCGATCATTGTAAGGCTTGCGAAACATGTGGACTGAACTTTAAAGAGCACATGCTAAAAATTAAAGGTGTTAAAATGTATGAGTTAAACGAAGAAACCAAAACAATCACCGTTTATTACAACACCAAAAAAACAAACCTGCAAACCATTAAAACAGCTATTTCTAAAATGGGTTTTGATGCCGACGATGTAAAGGCAGATCCACAAGCTTATCAAAAATTAGATGCTTGTTGTAAAGCTTAAAAAAAGAAGCCTAAACGTTTTTGTTTAGGCTTCTTTTTTGTTAAAACCTAAAAAAACCGTTAGGACCTATACCTGTTTTAAATTCTTTTGTTACCGCACCGTTTTCTTTGTAAATAGTTACCGTACCAAGATCTGTAAATCCTTTAACGTCAGAAACAAAAATATTTCCGTTAAGAACATTGAACCCGTAAAGAACTGAAAAGCCGTCTTCGGCAGGTGTTACGTCAAATAATTTAGTTCCTGCAGATGTAGCTGTATCTGTTGTTTTATAGATTCCTGTTCCGGCTGTGTAAAATAAGTTAGAACCATCGGCAACTAAATATCTGGCGTTTCCTTGAGAAATAGTTACAGATGAAGCTACTTGTGTTCCTTCAATTTTCGAAATTTTACTTGCAGAAGCATTTGTTTCCAAAGCATATACAAATTGTCCGTTAGTGGTAATTCCGTTAATCGCATTGTCAAAAGCAATATCAACCGTGTTGGTATCACTGCTTGGATCAATCACCTCAATTAACTTGCCATCGCTGTAAAAACCGTTTGCTGCATAAACGTAATTGTTTGCGGCAACAATATTGGTGGCTGAATAATTTAATTCAATGGTTTTAATAAAAGCAAAAGTGTTTGCATTATATACACTTACGGTAGGGTTGTACAAACTTGTAACATATAATTTATCGTTGCTGATTGTTGCGTAATAAGGTGTGTTTAAACCTTCGGTAATGGTGTAAACAGATTTAAATGTTTTTTTGTTTACCACTTCAATAGTGTTAGAATTGTTTACCACTACAAAAGCATAATCACCGTGCATAACTATAGACTGTGCAACATCTCCAAGATCCTTTCCGTTTGCCGTTTTAAAAATATCGTTAGTAACCGTATTAAGGTCAGCACTTACATGTGATACAGAAGCATTGGCATCGCCAAAATTACCTTCATTGGTAATAAAGTAACCGTTTAAATACTTTTCGTCTGGATTTGTAGGTGCTGTATTGTCGTCGGTATTGCTACAACTGTACAAGGTTACAGCAGCTAAAATAGGTATTACTAATTTTTTCATGGGTTAAAATTTTTTAATAATTTGAATATGATAATTTCTGCCAGGCATCATTCGCTGTGGCATGTTTGTATAAGCTGTATTTGCTATATTTTTTATTTTGAAGTTGATGGTAAACGGAAAGTCTTTAAACTTAAAATATTGTCTTAAGTCAACATCAAAAACTCCGTAAGCATCAATAGCGCTTGCTTCATCATTAGAACTTGTGGTATAAATCTTGCCAATATATAAGAACGAAGGAACCACACTAAAGTTTTTATATCTATAATTTAATTGAACGGTAAATTTATGCAAGGGTGTATAGGTTAATTGCTTTTCCATTTTCTTATCGATCGATTTTGTAAAAGCATAATTAACAGTAGCACCCAGTGTTTGATTATTCCATGTTTTATGTGCATTTAATAATAATTCAGATCCAAAAATAGATACTTCGTCAACATTATTTGCTTCCCACAATCCGGTGTTGGTAGGAACCCATCTAATCATATCATTAATAGAAATATAATAAGTTGATATATTAGCAGTTAAAAAATTATATTTAAAGGTGTTGTTTATATCAAACTGAAAACTTGTTTCAGGTTTTAAATTCAAATTTCCACCCGGTTGCCAGTACAAATCATTAAACGTTGGAATGCGGTAATTTTTTGAAGAATTGATTTTTAATTGGTAGTTTTTTGAGTTGAAATAAAATCCTGCTGAAAACAAAAACGGATTTTCGTAATCTTTCGCAGTTTCGTTCTTTAAGCCTATTTCAAACCCTGATTTATTGGTTAAATCGTAATTTCCCAGAACACTTATTGCGAAAATTTCCTGAGTAGAAAAAGGTAAGCTTGAATTTTCTCCTTCGCCGGTTGTTTTTTGATATTCTAAAAATCCTGAAAGTCTTAATTTGTTAGTAACGTTGTAAAAACTTTCATTTTTAAAGTACCATGTACCGGCATTTCCGCCCGATTTACTGTCGGTAGGCAGCTGGTCAAAATAATTATACTGCTCTTTTATATGGGCAACGTAAAAAGTGTTTAAAAAATCAGACGCTTTGTAATGCCATTTTAATAGGTTTCGGTAATAATTGTTCTGGTATTTTGTTTTGGTTTGATAAGGCGTTATCAATGCAAAATGACGATCGTCGTTATAAGTTGCTGAATATAATTCAACGGTGTTTTTTGAATTTATTTTATAAGCAACTTCAAAGCCTAAAGAGGTGTTTTTAAATTCCCCATTGATGTTTTTCCGGTCTTTGCCCAACCATTCGTAATCGTTATCGCTTTTGTTGTATCCAAAATGAGCATTCACGGCAAATTGTTCCGTACCTGTCGAAATTTTATAGTGAATTCCCTGGGTATTAAAGCTTCCGTAGTTTAGTTGAATTTCATTTTCAATCGCTTTGTTAAAGGTCAGCGTGTTGTTTAAATGTATGGTTCCGCCAATAGCTCCGCTTCCGTATAAAATACTGCCACCGCCGGGTTTTACCACAATATTGTCGTATTCTTTAAAAGAAGTTGAATTAAAATCGGTCTGTCCCAACAGTGCAGAATTAACTTTAATACCGTTCCACAACACGCCGGTTTGCTGAGCCGTTGTTCCTCTGAAAGCGGGCGAACTAACCATTCCGTAACCGTTTTCTTTAAAATAAATAGTCGTGTTTTTTTGAAGGAAATCAGTAAATGTACCCGTGGTATTTTCAATTAAAGAATCATTTAAAACAATGGTATTTTGGGATTTAGACCGGGTGGTAATTCTGCTTTTTTCTATGATTAGTTCATCTAACTGCGTAGAAAACGGATCTTGCGCAAGGGCAACATGAGCTGTAAAAGTCAGAAATAATGAATAAATGATTGTTTTCTTCATTTGTTTAACCTTTTTTCCCGAAGGCAAAATCAATTACTATTCATTAGGCAGGTCTCCTGGCTTGCTTTGTGTTTTTGCCTTCCCAAAAAAATTCAGTGGCGCAGATAAAAACAATACATTTCGTATAAAGCTTACAGTTGCGGGAACAGCATAGGAATTGAAAAAATCGCACCTATTTCCCTATTAATGCACTAAAATTGCAACCTAATATCAGGCAAAAGTAAGCTAATTTATTAATAATGCAAATTAAAGTTTTTACTGCTGTTTGTATTTTGTTTAAAGAATGAATTACTTTTGTTAAAAATTTTCACCGATGAATTTATCAAAATATATCCTATTTACGGCGTTTTTCATTTGTTTAAGCTGTAAAAAAAATACAGAAATAACAACTGTTAAGGTTAAAAACAGTATAGAATATGCTAACGGATTAGAAATTCATAATTACGATGGTTTTACCGTTATGAAAATTACGAAACCATGGCCAGATGCCACAAAAACATATACGTATATCTGTGCGAAATCAAATGAGAATTTGCCTGATAGTTTGTATAAATACACTTTTATACAAATTCCTGTTTCTAATCTGGTAGCAACATCAACTACCCATATCCCGTCTTTGGTTGCTTTAAATGAAACAGATAAACTGATTGGTTTTCCGCATTTAGAATATATTTCGTCTGAAATCGTTAGAAAAAGTATTGATTTAGGTCATGTTAAAGAACTATCTGACAATGAAAGTCTTAATTTTGAAAAAACGATAGATCTACAGCCTCAGGTTATCATAGGATTGAGCATGGATAGTGAAACATCAAAATTCAATCAGTTTGAAAAAGCGGGTATCCCTGTAATTTATAATGCCGATTGGGTAGAAACATCGCCATTGGGTAAAGCGGAATGGATAAAGTTTTTCGGGGTGCTGTTTAACAAACAAGAACAGGCAACAGGTTATTTTAATAATATCGTGAAGGAATATGAAGATGCAAAAAAACAGGTGGAAAAGCAGCAATCTAAACCAACCGTTTTAAGCGGATCGGTTTTTCAGGATGTTTGGTATATGCCGCAAGGTGGCAGTTGGATGGCACAGTTTATAAACGATGCCGGTGGAAATTATTTGTGGAGCGATACGCAAGGAACCGGAAGTTTGTCCTTATCATTTGAAACAGTATTTGAAAAAGCCATGGATGTCGATTTTTGGATTGGTCCGGGCGAGTTTAATTCGTTTGATCAAATGCTTGCAGCCAATAAACACTATGGTCAGTTTAAGGCATTCCAACAAAAGCAAGTCTATTCGTACTCTATGAAAAAAGGAGCTACCGGCGGATTGATTTTTTACGAAGAAGCTTCAAATCGTCCTGATTTGGTATTAAAAGATTTGATTTCTATTTTTCATCCGAATGCTTTACCCGATTATCAACCCACTTTTATTGAACCTTTAAAATAATGTTTGCACGCTATTCTAAATACCATGTATTCTTTTTTATTTTGCTGTTAATTGCTGCCGTTTTTAATTTGGTAATTGGTTCGGTACGCATTCCTGTAAACGATGTTTTGGCTGTGTTAAGCAATAACTTTACCGGAAAAGCGAGTTGGGAATACATTATTTTAGAATATCGGTTACCTAAATTAGTGATTGCCTGTTTAGTGGGAATGTCGCTTTCTGTAGCGGGAATGATGATGCAGACCTTGTTTCAAAACCCCATGGCAGAACCTTATATTTTGGGTGTAAGTTCTGGAGCAAGCCTGGGAGTTGCCATTTGTATATTGGGACAAAGTTTATTTTCACTGTCGATAAAGGATTATTTTTCAGGAAATTTTGCCATTATAATTTTTGCTCTGGCAGGAAGCATCACTACCATGCTGATCATATTGGGTGTTTCTCAACGCATTAAACAAATTGCCACCTTGCTTATCGTAGGACTGATGTTTAGTAGTTTTACAAGTGCTTTTGTCAATGTACTGGCTTACTTTTCAACAGCCGAAGAACTTAAACGATTCACTTTCTGGAATTTGGGCAGTTTAGGAAACATCAGTTGGCAGCAAATGAGCTTTATCGCTCCATTGTTATTAGGTACCATTGCTGCATCGTTCTTATTAAACAAGTCGTTAAACATGCTGTTAATGGGAGAAAATTATGCGAAAAGTATGGGAATCAACCTTAAAAAGACCAAGTTTATCATTATTCTGGTAACCTGTATGTTGGTAGCCGTTTGTACCGCTTTTGTAGGACCCATTGCCTTTGTTGGGCTTGCAGTACCCCACATCACCCGAATGATTTATAAAACCACTAATCATTTTCAATTGTTTACAGGTAATATTATTTTAGGAGCCTTAATCCTGGTTTTGTGCGATATTATTTGTCAGTTACCCGGCGAACAGTTTGTATTGCCAATAAACGCAGTTACATCTATTTTAGGTGCACCGCTTGTAATTTATCTGATTTTAAAGAACAGGTAAATGATTATTATAATACAGAATACTTGTTTGTTTTGTTGTCTTAAATACCTATTTTTACCGATTAAATAGTTCAAAAAAGATTGTTATGAAAGGAATCATTTTAGCCGGTGGGTCAGGAACCCGCCTGCATCCGTTAACATTGGCAGTAAGTAAACAGTTAATGCCGGTATACGATAAACCGATGATTTACTATCCATTATCAACGTTGATGCTGGCAGGCATAAATGAAATTTTAATTATTTCAACCCCGCACGATTTACCCCATTTTAAAAAACTTTTGGGAGACGGTTCTCAAATCGGTTGTACATTTGAGTATGCCGAACAGCCCGAACCTAATGGTTTGGCACAGGCATTTGTTATTGGTGAAAAATTCATTGGTACTGATAAGGTAGCTTTGGTTTTGGGTGATAACATTTTTTATGGAAGCGGAATGAGTAAATTATTGCAAAATTGTACCAAAGAAGATGGCGGAGTGGTATTTGCATATCCTGTGCACGATCCGGAGCGTTATGGTGTAGTGGCATTTGATAAAAATAATAACGTACTATCTATTGAAGAAAAACCTGCGCAACCCAAATCAAATTATGCGGTACCCGGGTTGTATTTTTATGACAATTCTGTTGTGGAAATCGCAAAAAATATCCAACCGTCGGCTCGTGGCGAATATGAAATTACCGATGTAAATAAAGAATATTTAAAACAGGGAAAACTGCGTGTAGGTGTTTTTGATAGGGGGACGGCATGGCTTGATACCGGAACGTTTGCATCATTAATGCAGGCAGGGCAATTTGTACAGGTGATCGAAGAACGTCAGGGAATGAAAATTGGTGCCATAGAAGAGGTGGCATACCGCATGGGATATATCAATAAAGAACAGCTGTTAAAAGTTGCCGAGCCGTTAAAGAAAAGCGGATATGGAGAGTACCTTTTAAGACTTGCCTAACAACAATTGAGTTCTGTTTTGGGACTCAATTTTACAAAATTTAAAAGCTAATGAGAATAGGAATAACATTTAGTGCATTTGATCTGCTTCATGCCGGGCATATTAAAATGCTTGAAGAAGCCAAACGTCAGTGCGATTATTTGATTTGTGGTTTACAAACAGACCCTACGATTGATCGTCCTGATAAAAACCGCCCCGTACAATCGGTAGTAGAACGTTACATTCAGTTAAAAGGCTGCCGTTTTGTCGATGAAATCATTCCGTACGCAACAGAACAGGATTTAGAAGATGTGCTTCGTTCATTTAAAATAGATGTGCGTATTTTGGGTGATGAATACCGTAACAAAAACTTCACAGGACGTTCTTATTGTGAAGAAAAAGGCATTGAGTTGTATTTCAATACGCGCGATCATCGCTTTTCCAGTTCAGGATTGCGCAAAGAAGTCGCCGAAAAAGAAAACGGAAACCAGTAGAATTAAAAAGATTTTAAATTTCTAGGCTCATACTGTAACTAAATATTTAAGAACTCTTTCCATACGATCCTGATAGCCATTGGGGGTGAAAGAGGACATAAACTGCAAATAAACAATTATGAAACAAACCATCATCATAACAGGCGGCGCTGGATTTATCGGCTCTCATGTAGTAAGAGAATTTGTAACCAAATATCCTGAATATACCATTGTAAATTTAGATGCTTTGACGTATGCAGGAAATCTTGAAAATTTAAAAGACATTGACCAACTGCCTAATTATCATTTTGAAAAAACAGATATTTGTAATGCCGCAGTGGTTCTTGAAGTGTTTCAAAAGTACCAGCCCACGGGAGTTATCCATTTAGCAGCAGAATCGCATGTTGATCGTTCCATAACAGATCCATCGGCATTTGTGATGACTAACGTTATCGGTACCGTAAACCTATTGAATGCCGCCCGTGAAATATGGAAGGATCATTTTGAAGGAAAACGTTTTCATCACGTTTCAACCGATGAAGTTTTCGGAGCTTTGGGCAGTGAAGGTTTTTTTACCGAAGACACCAAATACGATCCGCATTCACCTTACTCGGCTTCAAAAGCGGCTTCAGACCACTTTGTAAGAGCATATCACGATACCTATGGTCTGCCTGTTGTACTGACGAATTGTTCCAATAATTACGGACCCAATCATTTTCCTGAAAAATTGATTCCATTATGTATCCACAACATCATCAACAAGAAACCCTTACCAATTTACGGTGATGGAAAATATACGCGCGATTGGTTGTTTGTCATTGATCATGCCAAAGCCATTGATTTGGTGTTCCACAAAGGTAAAAACGGAGATTCTTATAACGTGGGCGGATTCAACGAATGGCAAAATATTGATTTGGTAAAGGAATTATGCAAGCAAATGGATGCAAAATTAGGTCGTGAACCGGGAACAAGTGCACAGTTGATCACGTTTGTAAAAGACCGTCCGGGACACGATTTGAGATATGCGATCGATGCCAATAAAATCAATCAAGAATTGGGATGGTATCCCAGTGTAACTTTTGAACAAGGCTTGTCAAAAACCATCGATTGGTTCATGGACAACCAAGAATGGTTAAATAATGTAACCTCGGGAGATTATCAAAAGTATTACGAGGTACAATATAAATAAGGGAAATTTGCAAATTCGCACATTACAGAAAATAATGAAAGCTACAGAAACCAAACTAAAAGGATGTTTTATCCTTGAACCAAGAAAATTTGAAGATGAACGAGGTTATTTCTTTGAAAGTTTTAATGAAAAAACATTTAATGAATTAACACAGACCACCACACATTTTGTACAGGATAATCAGAGTTATTCTACAAAAGGAGTCATTCGCGGCTTGCATGCACAAGGCGGTGAACATGCTCAGGCAAAATTGGTCAGAGTTTTAAAAGGCGAGGTGATTGATGTAGCCGTTGATGCTAGAATTGAATCGCCTACCTTTGGTCAGCATGTAGCAGTACATTTATCGGCAGAAAACAACAAGCAGCTGTTTATTCCACGTGGGTTTTTGCATGGTTTCTCTGTGTTAAGTGATGATGCCGTCTTTTTTTACAAGTGCGATAATTTTTATAATAAAGAATCAGAACAGGGTATTTTATACAATGCACCTGAATTAAATATCGATTGGGGAATTGAAGCAGGCACAGAGATTGTATCCGAAAAAGACATAATTTTACCAACGTTTAATGAATTGTTTCAAAAACAGTAATTTGATTTATAACCATTCTTTATAAAATATGAAACTACTAATAACAGGAAAAAACGGACAATTAGGTTCTGAGTTACAAGATTTACAACATGGATATCCCCGGTTTGAAATGATATTTGTTGATAGGGAAGAGATGGATCTGAGCAATCCGGAACAAATTCAAGAGGTTTTAGAAAAAGAAAAACCGGATTTAATTGTAAGTGCCGGAGCCTATACTGCTGTAGACAAAGCGGAAACAGAGCAAGAATTGTGCGACAAAATCAATCATTTAGCTGTGCAAACCATGGGCGAGTGGGCGTATAAAAACAATACGAAAATAATTCATATTTCCACAGATTACGTTTTTGACGGAAACAGTGAAATTCCGCTGAAAGAAGACGATAAAACCAACCCCATTAACACTTACGGATTAACCAAGTTAAAAGGAGAACAGGCTCTACAAGCATCGGGCGCTGCTTATGTCATTATTCGTACCGCGTGGGTGTATTCAACGTATGGAGCCAATTTTGTAAAAACAATGAAGCGCTTAATGAACGAACGCGAAGAAATCGGAGTAGTTTCAGATCAAATTGGAACACCAACTTACGCCCGTGATTTAGCAAAAGCTATTATGGATATTGTTGTAGCACCGGAATTTGTGCAAGGCATTTATCATTATAGCAACGAAGGAAAAATAAGTTGGTACGACTTTGCAGTTGCCATTAAAGAACTAAGTGGTGTTGCGTGTAAAATCAATGCCATTGGCAGCGATGCGTTTCCTACACCGGCTAAACGTCCAAATTTTTCGTTGTTAGATAAAAGTAAAATAAAGGCGGTTTACGGCGTTTCAGTACCTGACTGGAAAACAAGTTTAGGGGAAATGATGAAGAAAATATAATGATATACCATATAAAAAGGTCGGGTTTTAAACCCGACCTTTTTATCTTAATTCAGCACCAACTTCGTTTTGTAGCTGGTTTTTAATTTTACTCATTATCTTATCGATCTGTGTATCGGTTAAGGTTTTGTCCTTATCCTGAAGCTTCATACTGATAGCGTATGATTTGGTACCTTCGGGTAATTTATCACCTTGGTACACATCAAAAAGAGAAACGTCAGAAATCAGGTTTTTATCTACCATTTTAACTGTTTTGTAGATCTCAGAGAATGAAATCTCATTTTTAATCAACAATGCCAAATCACGTTTTACGACAGGGTATTTTGAAATTTCGGTAAATTTAATTTTGCTCGAAACCACATTTAAGATATTGTTGCGGTTAAAATCGGCATAAAAAACTTCTTGTTTAATATCAAAATGCTTTAAAATGGCTTTTTTCACTGTTCCAAAAGAAACAATTTTACGATCACCTAAATAATAACACATTCCTTCTGAAAAAATATCACTTTCATTTGGTTTGGTAGTTAAAGATTTTATTCCTAAACGTACCAGAATGGCATCGATATATCCTTTAAATGCAAAGAAATCAACAGCTGTGGTTTGAACATTCCAGTTTATTCCGTTATTGTTTCCGGTAGCAAACAGTGCTAAATGCTTATATTCTTCGTAACCTATTAATGTTTTGGCATACGTGTTTCCAAATTCAAAAAACTTTAAATCGGCATTTTTACGATTGATATTGTAGGCAATAGACTCTAAACCACCAAATAATAAGGTTTGACGCATTACTGCTAAATCCTGACTTAATGGGTTCAAGATACCTACCTGTTGATTTTTATTGATATCTTTTACCAAATCAGAGTAGGTGGCTGTTGTTAACGAATTAGACATTGTTTCGTAAAAACCTTGGCTAACCAATTGATCTGCTATAATATTTTGAACTTTGTGATCGTCGGTTTTTGATCCGTAAGCAATTGTTGCATTGATTTTAGAACCAACAGTAATATTGTTAAATCCGTAAACGCGTAAAATTTCTTCGATAACATCAATTTCTCGCTGTACATCTACCCGGTAAGGCGGTATAGATAACCCCAGACCTTTATCGGTAATGTTTGTAATTTTAATGTCTAACGAAACCAAAATTTTCTTAATTGTTTCTTGCGGAATAGGCTCTCCTAAAATTTTATGAACGTTTGCATAATTTAAAAATACTGAAAAATCTTCAAATTTTTTAGGATACAATTCGGTAATATCTGATGTAATTTCACCGCCTGATATTTCAGTAATTAAAATGGCAGCGTGTTTTAATGCGTACGTGGTGATATTGGGATCGATTCCTCTTTCAAAACGGAAAGAAGCATCTGTTGAAATTCCATGTCGTTTCGCCGTTTTACGAATGCTTACCGGGTTAAAATAAGCACTTTCTAAAAATATAGAGGTAGTATTTTCGTTCACTCCGCTATGTGCACCGCCTAAAACCCCTGCCAAACACAACGATTGGTGTTCATCGCAAATAACAATATCGTCTTCATGCAATGTACGTTCAATACCGTCTAACGTAGTGAATTTTGATCCGGCAACAGCATTTTTTACAATGATTTTATTTCCTTTAATACGAGAAGTATCAAAAGCGTGTAAAGGCTGCCCTAATTCGTGCAACACGTAATTAGTTGCATCAACAATATTGTTTTTTGGAGTAATGCCGATAGATTTTAAAGCATTTTGCAACCAGGCAGGCGACGGTTTAACTTCGATGCCCGAAATGGTTACTCCGGCATAATGAGGTGCTAATTTTGAATCTTCTACTGAAATATCATATTTCAATGTACGTTTTTCTACTTTGAACTTACTAACACTTGGAGTGATTAATTCAGAATAGGTATTTTGCGGACGGTTTTGAATCAATCCGGCTCTTAAATCACGGGCAACTCCCCAATGGCTCATTGCATCTGCACGGTTTGGTGTTAAACCAATTTCAAAAACGGTATCGGTGTAAATTCCTAAAACTTTAGAGATAGGTGTGCCGGGCTCCAGGTTTGCGTCTAAAACCATAATTCCGTCATGACTTTCACCAATGCCTAATTCGTCTTCGGCGCAAATCATTCCAAAACTTTCTTCGCCACGAATTTTCCCTTTTTTTATAACAAATTCGTTTCCTTCTTTATCATATAAAACAGTGCCGATAGTAGCTACGGGAACTTTTTGACCAGCTGCAACATTAGGTGCCCCACAAACAATTTGTACTGCCGGTTCGCCGTTTCCTAAATCAACTTTGGTAATACGCAGTTTATCGGCATTAGGATGCTGCTCACAGGCAATTACGTGCCCAACAACAACACCTTTTAAACCTCCTTTTAAACTTTCAAACGCTTCGATTCCTTCTACTTCTAAACCTAAATTTGTTAATATTTCGGCTGTTTCTTCCGGATCGATGTCTAATTTAATGAACTGTTTTAACCAGTTATATGATATTTGCATTGGTTTTATTTTTAAAGCACAAATATACAGATTGCTGTACGTTTGATAAAATTATTTGATTTTAAATTTATGATAAAAATTTAGAGCGGATTTCAGGCGACGGTATCATGCATTCTTCTTTTTTGCCGTACCATTTGTAACGATTGCGGGCAACATATTTATACATTTTATTTCGCAAAGCTTTTGGAAGAATTTTTCCTGTTTGCAATAGCGGATAAATACCTGAAAGATGTTTTGATATTTCTATAACGGCATCACTTTCAGTATAATACGCAACGTTGGGTTGATACAAAATAATGGAATCTGTTGAAGAGTCAACACCGATATATTTTAAAATTTCCTGACCTAATTCAGACTGAAGCGATGCAAACACAAACACGTTGTTTTTATCGGCTTTAATTACTTTTTGAATGGTTTCGTCACAAAAATTGCACACTCCGTCAAAAAGAATGAGTTGTTTGTTTGGCGGTATTTTATCAGTTATATTCATGTCTTATTTTTTGCGTTCTACCATTTCTAATTGTTCCAAAGCAACTTTTGATGTAAAGAAACCGTAGTTTACCGTAGCTTTATTCCTTTCGATTACATCAATCACTCCAACTGCTTTTCCATCGATCATTCGCACGCGATCCCCAACTTTTAATACAAAATTGGTTTTGTTTGCCTGTTGAATTTGTTGTTCTTTAACCTTTTTTTCTTTTTTTTCTTCACGGATTTTCTCTATTTTATTATCTACTTCCGCTTTAAGTTTTATGGTTTCTTGTTCTTTAACTTTCTTTTCTTTTAAAGTGATTTTTTTACGTTTTGAATTTTCAATTTCAACGGTTTTTAATAATTCGCCAATCAAAAACTTTTTATCTTTATTATTGAAATATTTTTCGGAAAGATCGTCAAAGCGTTGCCCTAAATAGATCAAACGTTGGGTGGCATCATACAATTCCTGATAACGTTCCAGCTTGTCCTGAATTTTTGTGTTGATGCTTGATAATTTACTGCTTTCTTCACGTGCGCGTTTTTCCTCTTCTTTCAGGTTTTCAGATGTTTTCTCTAATCGCGAACGTTCTTTTTGCAGGTTGGCAATGGTTTTGTCAAAACGAACTTTGTCGGTTTCTACCTTCTTTTTTGCCCTGTTGATCAAACTATAAGGAATACCGTTTTTTTGTGCAACTTCAAAGGTAAACGAACTTCCGGCTTGCCCCAAACTTAATTTATACATTGGTTCTAACGATTTTTCGTCAAACAACATATTGGCATTGGTAGCATGAGGTAATTCATTTGCCAGCATTTTTAAATTGGTGTAATGCGTGGTAATAATTCCGAAAGCTTCTCGGTCATAGAATTCTTCCAGAAACACCTCTGCCAAAGCACCTCCCAATTCGGGATCAGAACCTGTACCAAATTCATCAATCAAAAATAAGGTTTTATCGTTACATTTCTTTAAAAAATAGTTCATATTTTTTAACCGATAACTGTAGGTACTTAAATGGTTTTCAATGGATTGGTTGTCACCAATATCGGTTAAAATCCTGTCGAATAAAAAGGTTTCACTTCGTTCATGTACAGGAATCAGCATGCCGCTTTGTAACATTAATTGTAATAAACCAATGGTTTTCAGTGTGATAGATTTTCCTCCGGCGTTTGGTCCCGAAATAACTATAATTCGTTCGTTGTTGGTTAATTCAATAGTTTGTGGAAAGGTTGGTTTGCCTTTTTCTTTGTTGTTTATCAATAAAATAGGGTGGAAGGCTTCACGAAAATATAGTTTTTTTTCGGTAGAAATATTGGGTAAAATGCCGTTGATTTTCTCGGCGTGTTTCGCCTTTGCCGAAACAATGTCAATATGAGCCAAAAGGTTTTGAAAAACAATCAGTTCTTCATGAAACGGACGGATCTCGTTAGTCAATACACGTAAAATACGCATAATTTCTTCGCGTTCTTCGTATTCTAAATTGTTTAATTCACGAGAAAACTTAAACGTACTTTCGGGCTCCACATAAACAATACTTCCGGTTTTTGATTGTCCTAAAACAGAACCTTTTACTTTTTTTCTATGCATTGCCAAAACAGCCAACACGCGTCGGTTTTCAACGATAGATTCTTTAATATCGTCTAAATATCCGACAGAATTATATTGTTGCAAAGCAAAACCAAAACTCTGGTTAATTTTACCGCGAACCATCTGAATATTTTGTCGGATTACCTTTAAATCAACTGAAGCCGTATCTTTAATTTCGCCGTATTTGTCTAAAACCTGCTCAATTTTTTGCAGAATTATCTTATTGGGCTGTGTAATGGTTGTTGCCTGGTACAAAGCTGTGTAATATTCCTGAAACTTCTTTAAAAACAAAATTATCTCATTGGTGGTATTTACCAAAGTAGCGATTTTTTTTAACCCCGAAGCTTCTAAAAAACTGTCTTCAATACGCAGCATTTTTAGTTCGTAAGTAATCGGGTCGAAAGAATGGCTTGGAATGGCATTTTGATTGGAAAACGATGATACGTATTCCGAAGTTTGTTTTAACTCCTGTAATAATTGCTCTTTATTGGCAAATGGTTCAATAAGCAACGCCTGTTCTTTACCTATTTCGGTGTAACATAAATCACTTATTTGTTTTAATATGGTGCTGAATTCTAAATCTTGCAATGTTTTTTTTGCGATCGATTTCATATATAATTTCTCTTTCAAACATCAAATTTACGAACAAATTATTATTTAGCAGAATAAGTAGTAAATTTGACAGTAAAAAAACAGGTAAAATGAACAGTTGGAAAGAATTTATTGCTTCAGAAGCATCAAAAGAATACTATCAGCAATTAAAGCAAATTGTAGATACCGATTATGAAAATGAAGTGATTTATCCGCCTAAAGAATATATTTTCAACGCATTTAAATATTGTCCGTTAGATAAAGTTAAGGTAGTAATTTTAGGGCAAGACCCTTATCATGGTTTTGGTCAGGCACACGGATTGAGTTTTTCAGTTAATAAAGGAATCCCGTTACCACCGTCGTTGCGAAATATTTATTTGGAATTGCAAAGCGATGTAGGTTTTATGAATCCCGGACATGGTGATTTAACAGGGTGGGCTCGCCAAGGAGTATTACTGCTGAACGATGTATTAACTGTGAAAGCGGGAAAAGCCGGAAGCCATCAAAAATTGGGTTGGGAACAATTTACCGAAAACGTTATTTCGTTTTTATCGCAAGAAAAAAAAGGCCTGGTTTTTATGCTTTGGGGAAATCATGCGTTTAAAAAAGGGAAAAATATCGACCGGAATAAACATTTGGTTTTAACAAGCGGACATCCGTCTCCAATGAGCGCCAATCAAGGAAAATGGTTTGGCAATAAACATTTTTCGCAGGCAAATAATTATTTGATTCAGCAAGGCAAAACACCAATAAACTGGCAACTGGTTTAAATGGATTTTTTAAATTATCTTAAATTGATAAAGAATAATTTGTTTTATTAATAGTTATTTTGTTTAAAATATAATTTAGTGTTAAATGTTTTTTTTGATTAGGAGATAATATTCATTCCTAACTAAATTTAGTAAATAAAATTTGTTTTTGCATAAAAGCAAAAATTTGTTTGTTGTTTACTTTAAATTAAAAAGCTGTCTGTTAAATTGGGCAGCTTTTACTATTTTTACAAAAAACTTACGTAATGGCAGGCAATTCTTTTGGAAAAAAATTTGTTGTAACTACTTTTGGCGAATCGCACGGAAAGGCAATTGGCGGAATCATAGATGGTTGTCCGTCTAATATTACGTTAGATTTAGAAGCAATTCAAGATGAATTAAAACGACGTAAACCGGGGCAATCTAAGTTGGTCACACAACGAAAAGAAGAAGATGAAGTAATTTTTTTATCCGGAATTTTTGAAGAGAAAACACTGGGTACCCCTATAGCCTTTCAGATTATGAACACGAATTCAAAATCAAATGATTATGATTTGCTGAAAGATGCCTATCGTCCCAGTCATGCAGATTATGTGTATCAGCAAAAATACAAGCATAGAGATTATCGTGGTGGTGGACGCAGTTCTGCTCGTGAAACTGCAGCCCGGGTTGTAGCCGGAGCCATTGCAAAGCAAATTATTAAACCGGTAGAAATTCAGGCTTATGTTTCTTCCGTTGGATCTATTTCTGTTTCAAAGAAATACACCGAATTAGATTTATCGCTGACCGAAACCAATGCTGTTCGTTGTCCGGATATAGAAACAGCATTACAAATGGAGCAACTTATTTTAGAAACCAAAAAGAAAGGTGATACCGTTGGTGGCATCATTACTTGCGTTATTAAAAATGTTCCCGTTGGTTTGGGTGAACCTGTTTTTGATCGTTTAGAAGCAAATTTGGCAAAAGCAATGCTCTCTATCAATGCGTGTAAAGGGTTTAGTCTGGGTAGCGGTTTTGAAGGAACAAAAATGTTTGGTTCACAACACAACGATTATTATAACGCAGACGGTACAACTAAAACCAATTTTTCAGGTGGAATTCAGGGGGGTATCAGTAACGGAATGGATATTTATTTTGATGTTGCTTTTAAACCTGTTGCTACTTTATTGCAACCTCAGGAAATGCTAATATCAGGCGGAACTTTAAAAACAATTCAGGGAAAAGGGCGCCATGATGCTTGTGTGTTACCGCGTGCCGTGCCTATTGTTGAAGCAATGGCAGCTTTGGTTCTTGCCGATTTTATGGTTTAATCATTACATTCCATTAACAGTAAATAGCCGGTTTCATAATTTATTTCAACCAAACCATCAGATAAAACCTCATTACTGCTTCCCGGTTTAAAGCCCAAAACCAACGAATCGTTTTGCAGTTCGTATTTTAAGTTTTTTGTTGAAATCCCTTCTACAGTTCCTACAGGAATCAATGACAGAATAGTTTCTTTTGGATACCATTTAATAAAGTGCTTCTGCAAAGGAAAAATTTTTGAATAATCATCAAGCATCACCAATTTTATCTTCTCTTGATATTTTACCATATTGGTACTATTTGTCATTGTATGATCCATACGCCGACCAGTTGCCCAAATGATATTAGCTGCGGGTATTTTTTTATGAATCAGATATTGGATCGCTTTGTCTAAATCTGTTGAGTTTTGATCTTCTATTTTAATTACATCCATCGGATATTGGATATCTTTATAAATCTCATAATCAAAATCACGGTCAAAGTCGCCAATCAACACATCTACTTTAATCCCCAATTCTAAAACCCTTGAAATAGCACTGTCTAAAACAATAACTAATGGATTCCATTCTAATAACTGGTGCAACAGTTCAACGGAACACGCTTCGCCATTAGCTATTATTAATGCGGGTTCTTGGTCGTCGCGTACTATGTGGTGTGATGACATGATTTGCTTTTTTTAAACCACTAAATTAATATGTTTTAAAGGATTTCTTTATATTTGAACAAAATTAAAATTTTATACAATGGATTTACAACAAGATCAATGGTGGAATGATTTCCAAAACGATGAAAATGCCGTTATATTAGATGTTCGTACAGAAGATGAAGTAAGCGAAGGTGCCATTCCGGGAGCCATCCATCACGATTTTTACCAAGGTCAGGATTTTTTAAATGCTTTGGAAAATTTAGATAAATCTAAAAATTACTATGTATATTGCCGTTCAGGAAACCGCAGCGGACAAACGTGTTTGTTGATGAATCAATTAGGTTTTGAAAATACGTTTAATTTGATTGGTGGAATGAACGAATGGCAGGGACCAACAGTTTAATATAAAGGCGAAAGCCTTTTTTTTGTTGAATAGATTTATTGCACGATAATGAATAAAAATAAAATATTTTTACTGCTTTTTACTTTTACTTTGATTCACTCACAGGTTTTTGGACAAACTTTTAAACAACAATTTTACGAACTTTCTGTGGAAGAAAATGTGTTAGTACAAGAGCAATTTTTAGAAAATTGGAAAAAAATAGACCCGAATGACCCTGAATTATATGTTGCATATTTTAATTACTATGTAAAAAAAAGTATCAATGAAGTTGTCCGGATTGATAATAATCCTAACAACAGAGATGGTTTTCATGTTGAAAATGAGGGAGGAGAAACAGTAGGGGTTATTTATAGTGATACTCATTATGATGTTGATTTGCTGGATAAAGCTTTTCATTACATAGATATAGGAATAGAAAAATATCCTAACAGGCTTGATATGCGTTTCGGAAAAATTTATGTATTGGGAGAAGATAGAGATTATGAGAAATTCACATCTGAAATTATAAATGTGATTGAGTATTCTGCTGTAAATAAAAACCAATGGTTTTGGACAGATAATCAGCTGCTTGAAAATCCCAAAGAAACAATGTTTGATGCAATTCAAGATTATCAAATCCTGTTATACAATACTGAAAAAGATGACTTGCTAGAAAATATGAAACAAATTGCAGAAGCGGTTTTAAAATATTATCCTGATGATGTAAGAAGCTTGTCTAATTTATCCATTGTTTTTATGCTTCAGAATGAATATGACAAAGCACTAGATTCTTTATTGAAAGCGGAGAAGCTGACACCTGATGATTTTACTGTTTTAGGAAATATAGCCCAAGCATATAAACTGAAAAACGATATAAAAAAAGCAGTTAAGTATTATGAATTAATGTTTAAATATGGTGATGAGGAAGTAAAACAATATGCGAAACAGCAAATAGAAGAACTCAATCAAAAATAAAAGGCATATATTAATGGAACTAATCGATTTTATTTTACACATTGACCAATATTTACAAGTGTTTCTTCAAGATTATGGCGTTTGGTTTTACGCTATTTTATTTTTAATCATTTTTGTAGAAACCGGTTTGGTGGTTATGCCCTTTTTACCGGGCGATTCGCTCTTATTTGCCACAGGAATGCTGGCGGCACAATTTCCCGAAAGCCTAAATATTTGGCTGGTAATTATTATATTGTTTATTGCTGCTGTTTTGGGAGATACCCTGAATTATACCATTGGAAAAGAAATTGGTATGCGGATCGTAAACTTTAAAATATTTGGCAAACAACCTGTTAAAATGGAACATATTGAAAAAACGCATCGGTTTTATGAAAAATACGGAAGTAAAACTATTGTCATTGCCCGCTTTGTACCTATAGTAAGAACATTGGCACCGTTTGTGGCCGGTATCGGTCGGATGAATTACATTACTTTTTTAACGTACAATGTGTTAGGTGGTTTTATCTGGGTTTTCGGAATTACTTTATGCGGTTATTTTTTAGGAAATATTCCAATAATCAAAGACAATTTTTCAAAAGTAGTGCTATTGATTATTTTTATTTCGATAGTACCTATTATCTTTTCGGTCATCAAAGAGAAAATGAACAAACAAAAAACGCTTTCGTAAGGAAAGCGTTTTTTCTTTAAAATAAACTTTTGACAAGATCAATTAAAGTTTGTCCGATTAATAATAATAGATAAAACATAAGCTTTTTTTATTTTAGTTTATAGTATCGTTTGTGTTCTCTAATATTCCATTGTTGAATTTATAATAATTAAAACCTGGCTCTAAATAACTTCCGCCAACGAAATTATAATAATCTTTACCGTTGATTTTTAGTGTTTGATTCGGTGTTATGTATAGCTTAATGTTTACTTTAGAATCTTCGGTAAAATCATTCAACGTTGTTAAAATTGCATTTGAAAGCACTAAGGTATCATTTTTTATTGAATAATTGTAATTTAATGTGTTACTATTTTTACTTTGCTCTATTTTAACATTATGTTTAGTTAATCCGTAACCGGTAAATGTAATTTTTTTATCATTAAAAACCTTTTCTTCAATTTCAATAAAAGCGTTTCCTGTAGTCGATTCTGAAATTTCTACATGTATATCATCTACTTCGCTGTATTTGAATGTACCCGAAATGGTGTCATTTATAGTAAAAACGCGTGGATCTCTCTGAAAAATAACATTTAATGTATCGTTATTATTCAAGATAATATCTGCTTTGGATATTTTGGTTTCAAAATTTTCTTCAAAAAATGATTCAATTTTTTCTTTTTCTAAATTTAAATTAATCATTACATACGAAAAGATAAAAACAGCTACTAACCAGATAAATCCTAAAATTGCCGAAACCAATCCAATATGTTTTGTCTTAGGTTTTAAAATTTTAATACCACATAAAAGTAAAACAACGAAAGGGATACAAGAGGTTAAAAACAGACTTAAATTTAATCCCCAAAACGGAATACCTGTTTGTGCCTCGTTATAGGTTACAATATTGTTAAAAATAAATTCTCGTTGGGCATTGAATGCTATCGGAGCAAAAAAGCTCCCAAAAATTCCTATAACACTAAACACAATTAAAACAGTTCCAAAAATTTTACGAATAACATCTGCTGCCGATTTTCCGTTGTTTTTTAATGTTTGATACGATGCGGAAACTCCTTCACGAAATTGTTTTTCAATATTAGAGATGTTTACCGGTTCGCCTTTCATCTCTAAAATTTCGGAAACAGAGCGGGCTTTAGGTATAATGATCCATAAAATAAAATAGATCAGCATACTGGTTCCGTACAAGAATAATAACAACAAAAAGATGATGCGCATCCAAACCGGATCTATGTTAAAATAATGTGCCAAGCCCGAGCAAACACCGCCTAAAATGCGTTTTTCGCCATCGCGATAGATTTTTTTGTATCCTTTGGTGTTTGTATTGAAATTGTTTGCTCTTAAAGGTTCATCTTCAATGATATAGTCTTCGGGTTTCCCCATAATGTCAATAATTTCATCTACATTATTCATTCTGATAACACCCGATTGCGGATCAATTCTCTCTGAAAATAACTCGGCAATCCGCGATTCTATATCGGCAATAATTTCATCTTCGCTTTCTTGTTCAATAGACTTGCGAACAGCGTTTATATACGAGTCTAACTTGTTGTATGCATCTTCGTCGATATGAAAAACAAGTCCTGCTATGTTTATGGTTACGGTTTTATTCATGGCTATTTTTGTTAGTTATAATGTTAACGGCATCACTTAATTCTTTCCAGGTTACCGACAGTTCTTTTAAAAATTCGTTGCCCTGTTCGGTTAATCGGTAATATTTTCGCGGAGGTCCTGATGTAGATTCTTCCCAGCGATAACTTAATAATTCATCGTTTTTTAAACGGGTAAGCAAGGGGTAAACGGTACCTTCTACCACCAGTAATTTTGCATCTTTCAGCATGTCTAAGATTTCAGATGTATAACAATCTTTATCTTTTAAAACCGACAATATGCAAAATTCCAGAATTCCCTTGCGCATTTGTGCTTTGGTGTTTTCAATATTCATAGAACTTCACTATTTAGTTTAAGTAAAAAAACAGATGACGCATTGGTGCTTGAGTAAACGATTCAAATTAATTAACAGTATGAGATGTGTGTTGTTTTAATGTTGACCTTGCAATCATCTGTTGATTACTCATTGTTTTATTTTGATATAGCAAAGATATATACAAAAGCTTGTACTTTGTATTGCATAGTACTAATAATTAACAAATGTTTAACAAATAAAATTTAAATGACTGATGTGGATTTTTTTTGTAAATTAGCTGTAAACCTTGATAATTATGGAGTTTAATGTAAGAAATCTTAATTTATATTTATTTAAAAACTTGCCATCGGCTTATTTTTGTGGGGTACGAGTGTATGCACTTGAAGCGGATTATTGTACGGTACGGGTAAAACACCGGTGGTTTAATCAAAACCCGTTTCGTTCGATGTATTTTGCCGTACAAAACATGGGGGCAGAGCTGACTACCGGCGTTTTAGTAATGAAAGCCATAAAAGAATCAAACCAAAAAATATCTATGCTGGTTTTAAATCAAAAATCGCAATTTACTAAAAAAGCCACCGGAATTATTACTTTTAAATGCGATCAAGGGCAATTAATTAGTGAAAAAATTAAAGAAGCATTACAAACAAAAGAGGGAATTTCGTTTTGGGTACAATCAAAAGGAATTGACGAAAACGGCGATGTAGTGGGCATTTATGATTTTGAGTGGACATTAAAAGCAAAATAAATGAAAATTTTAGTTACAGGCGCCACCGGATTTATCGGGACAGCTTTGTGTAAAGAACTTTTAAAGAAAAATCACACAGTAAACTGTCTGACCATTTCTGAAAAAGATCTCGAAAACGTACATTCGGAGTATCAGGGATTTTTGTGGAATCCTGATAAAAATGAAATCGATTTTAATTGTTTTAATGGGGTAGATGCTATCGTAAATCTGGCAGGACATACCATAAATTGCAAATGGACAACCAAAAATAAAAAGCAGATTTATGAAAGCCGGATCAATTGTTCAAACACGCTTTTCACGGCTTTAAGTACCATTAAACATCAGGTAAAATACATTGTCAACGCTTCTGCAATTGGAATTTATCCTTCTGACGAACATAGCATTTATCAAGAGGATACATTGGTTTATGGATCCGATTTTTTAGCAACAGTTTGTAAAGATTGGGAAAGGGCAAACAGCCGGTTTGAGCAATTGGGAATTAAAACCGCCATTACTCGTTTTGGATTGATTTTATCTAAAGACAACGGTGTTTTGCACGAACTGGCAAAAGTGGTTTCAAAAGGATTTGGAGCTAATTTGGGTAATGGCAAACAATGGATGTCTTGGATACATTTTAAAGAGGTACTTAACATTATTGATCATTTACTAAACCATCAACAAAGTGGTATTTTTAACGTAGTTGCCCCCAATCCGGAGCGTCAAAATCAATTTTTAAAGGTACTGGCTGTTCAATTAAAAAAGCCGCTGTGGTTGCCAAATATTCCGGCGTTTTTTATAAAAATTGGTTTAGGCGAACGATCGGCTTTGGTATTGTCAAGCCAATATGTACAACCCCAAAATTTGTCGGAACAAAATTATCCGTTTTCTTTTTTGACTTTAGAAGATGCGTTGCATGATATTTATAAATGATTTAACCTTTAAGCTTCAACGGTAAATGCACCACTTTTTTGGTTTCAAAAAACTCATCGTTAAAAAAATCACTTAAGTTGTATAAGTTTGCTTTAGGAAAATCTTTTAATTCCTCGGTTAAATCGCCACCCTTTAGGTATAAAATGCCGTTTTCCAACTCATGAATCGATTGTTTTTTGGTTTTACCTTTCACCCAGGCAACAAAATCGGGCATATTGGTAACGGCTCTACTTACTATAAAATCGAATTTATCGGTAACTAATTCAGCTCTTTTTTGTTCAGCCTTTATATTTTTTAGTTGTAAGGCAGTAGCAACTTCGTTTACCACCTTAATTTTTTTGGCGATAACGTCAATGGCATAAAAATTAGTTTCGGGAAATAAAATAGCCAGCGGAATTGCCGGAAAACCGCCACCTGTACCCACATCCATCACATCGGCATTTGGTTTAAATACCATAACTTTTGCAATTCCCAACGAATGCAAAACGTGTTTGGTGTATAGCTGGTCGATATCTTTTCTTGAAATCACATTAATTTTAGCATTCCAATCGTGGTACAAATCATATAACTGTTCAAATTGTTTTTTTTGTACATCGTTTAAATCAGGGAATTGAACTAAAATTTCTTCCATTATCATTAATTTTTGGCAAAAATACAGTTTTTTGAGTATAAAAATAAGTATATTTAGTTTTCAGTAAACTTATTTTCGAAATAACTTTTAGGTTACATTAAATTTATTTCTTTGTTTCAAAAATATGTCGATATGAAAAAAATAATTACGTACGTTTTTTTGTGGTTTTCGGTGTGTGCTTATTCACAAGAAACACTGAATGCAATGTTTTACAATGTTTTTAAATTTCCCACTTCGCTACCACAGAACCGCGAGTTGATTTTACGCGATATTTTAGATGAATACCAGCCCGATTTGTTTATGATTTGTGAGTTGGTTAATGAAAACGGAGCTGATTTAATCTTAAATACGTCTTTACAAAATCAAACTGATACTTTTGCACGTGCTGTTTTTACTCCGGATCTTACAAATCCTTCAGATGCCTTGCAAACAATGGTTTTTTACAATACACGTAAATTGACTTTGGTAAATCAGCAAACGCTGCCAACGGTCTATCGCGACATCAATCATTATTCGTTTGAATTGAATGTGGAAGCTAACAATCCTATTTATTTAGAAGTTTTCGTAGCACATTTAAAATCAAGTACGGGACCGACAAACCGACAAATGAGGTTTGATATGGTAGAACAGGTTACCCAAGAATTGCAAAATTTGACGCAGCCTGATACGTATGTGCTTTTTTCGGGTGATTTTAATTTTTATAATTCATCAGAAATCGGCTATCAGCAAATTCTGAATCCGGCGAATGCAATTGTGATGATCGATCCCATTAATGCACCGGGAAGCTGGCAAGACAACGCATCATTTAGTTATTTGCACACACAAAGCACCCGCTTCTCTAATTCGGGCTTTGGCGGCGGAGCCAACGCAGGAGCTTCGGGTGGGTTAGACGATCGTTTTGATTTTATAATGATGAGTGAGAATTTTACTAACAGCACTCGATTTTCGTATGTAAACGGTAGTTACCAAGCGTATGGCAACAACGGAAACTGCCTGAATCAAAGTGTAAACGATGTGGGGTGTACAGGTGTTTTTTCACAAACCCTTCGCGATAATTTATACAATATGAGTGATCATTTACCGGTGGTGATGCAGTTTCAAATTAACGAACCCTTGGCTGTAAAATCATTTGAAACCAATCCGCTGATGTGGTTTGAATCATCGAATATAAGCAATAAAGAAGTAGTTGTAGGGGTTGATGTATTTAATATAAATGCTAAAAATAATCAGTTGCTTGTTTATAATTCTTTAGGACAATTGGTAAAAACAGTGGGAATCAATGACAGGCAAAGTGTTGTTATTTCTACCGAAAATCTTTCTTCGGGTTTATATTTCATTAAAATGAATCAAAATAATGGCGTATTGAAATTCATTAAAAAATAAAATCTAAAATAAACCTAAAAAGAAGAAGGTTATTTTTATATTATGTTGCAATATCATTACCTTTGAGCGTATAAATTTGAAAATAATGAGTGCACAACATTTGTCAGATAGAATAAATAATTTGTCTGTTTCACAAACCTTGGCAATGGCAGCAAAAGCCCGAGAATTAACAGCGTTAGGTAAAGATATTATTAGTTTAAGCTTGGGCGAACCCGATTTTAATACGCCCGATTTTATCAAAGAAGCCGCTAAAAATGCCATTGATGAAAACTGGAGCAACTATCCGCCTGTTGACGGGTATTTAGAATTAAAACAAGCAATCGTAAAAAAATTTAACCGCGATAATGGTTTAAGCTATCAGCCTGCAAATATTGTGGTTTCTACCGGAGCCAAGCAATCGCTTTACAATATTGCTCAGGTAATGCTAAATGAAGGCGATGAGGTTATTTTACCGGCACCTTATTGGGTAAGTTATTTCGAAATTATTAAAATGGCAGGAGGTATTCCGGTAGAAGTACCTACATCTGTAGAATCTGATTTTAAGATTACTGCCGAACAACTTAAACAGGCAATTACCCCAAAAACTAAAATGATGTGGTTTAGTTCGCCTTGTAACCCATCAGGATCGGTTTACAGTAAAGAAGAGCTGGCCGCTTTGGTAGATGTTCTAAAACAGCACGAAAATATTTACGTGGTTTCTGACGAAATTTATGAGCATATTAATTTTACAGGTGGTTATTGCAGTATTGGTTCTATTCCCGGAATGTTCGAGCGTACCATTACGGTAAACGGTGTTGCTAAAGCATTTGCAATGACCGGTTGGAGAATTGGATATATCGGAGCGCCGGAATTTATTGCCAAAGCGTGTACCAAATTACAAGGACAGGTAACCAGTGGAGCAAATTCTATTGCACAACGAGCTACAATTACCGCTTTAGAGGCCGATCCGTCTGAAATTGGATATATGGTTAAAGCATTTCACAACCGCAGAGATTTGGTGATGCAATTGGTTAGCGATATTCCCGGTTTAAAAGTGAACCAACCCGAAGGTGCTTTTTACGTATTTCCTGATGTTTCTTATTATTTCGGTAAAACATTAAAAGGTGTTTTAATCAATAATGCCGACGATTTGGCACTATTTTTATTAGAACACGCCAATGTAGCCACAGTAACCGGAGCAGCATTTGGAAATCCAAACTGTTTACGATTATCTTATGCAACCAGTGAAGAAATGATTACTGAAGCCTTTAAAAGAATAAAAGAAGCTTTAGCAGAATAGTTAAGAAAAAATAGGTCTATATTGATAAAAGATGAATTCTAATATAGAATTCATCTTTTTGTTTGTTGTTTTTCTTCTTCCAATTTTTTATATAACTCTTTAGGAATGATCCATTGTTCATTTTTTAATTTGAAATACCAATAAGCTTTTATTTCCTAATAAAACAAAATCACAATCAACAGAACCTACTAATATATTTAAAAATTTCAATTTAAAACGATATATTTGCAACGTTTTAAAAATCGATATAAAATAAACTCAACTATATGAAAGCAGGTATTGTAGGACTACCAAACGTAGGAAAATCAACTTTGTTTAACTGTTTGTCAAATGCAAAAGCACAAAGTGCCAACTTTCCTTTTTGTACAATAGAACCAAATATTGGAGTTGTAAACGTACCGGATCCTAGAATTAGTAAATTAGAAGAATTGGTGAAGCCAGAGCGTGTACAAATGGCTACTGTTGATATTGTTGATATTGCAGGTTTAGTAAAAGGTGCCAGTAAAGGTGAAGGTTTGGGAAACCAGTTTTTAGGAAACATCCGCGAGTGTAATGCAATTATTCACGTTTTGCGTTGTTTTGACAATGATAACATTGTACATGTTGACGGTAGTGTGGACCCTATTCGTGATAAAGAAACCATTGACATAGAATTGCAGTTAAAAGACTTGGAAACGGTTGAAAAACGTTTGGAAAAAACAAAAAAGGCCGCTAAAACCGGAAATAAAGAAGCACAGGCAGAAACAGCTTTATTAGAACGGATTCGCGAAGCATTGTTACAGGCAAAATCGGCTCGTACGGTAGTGGCCCAAAATCAGGACGAAGAGAATTTATTAGAAAGTTTTCAGTTAATAACATCAAAACCCGTTCTTTATGTATGTAACGTAAACGAAGAAGCGGCTGTTAACGGAAATGAATATGTTGAAAAAGTAAAAGAATTGGTGAAGGATGAAAATGCAGAAGTAATTGTTTTATCCGTTGGAGCTGAAGCAGATATTACCGAATTGGAAAGTTACGAAGAACGTCAGATTTTCTTAGAAGATATGGGCTTAACAGAACCAGGTTCGGCAGTTTTGATTCGTGCAGCTTACAAATTATTAAACTTACAAACGTATTTCACTGCCGGTGTTAAAGAAGTACGTGCCTGGACAATCAATGTGGGCGATACCGCTCCGCAGGCAGCAGGTGTGATCCATTCTGATTTTGAAAAAGGCTTTATCCGTGCCGAAGTTATTGCTTACAATGATTATGTGACGTACGGTTCTGAAGCAAAAGTAAAAGAAGCCGGTAAATTACGGGTGGAAGGTAAAGAATATATAGTTAAAGACGGCGATGTGATGCATTTCCGCTTCAATGTGTAAAAGTTTTAAGCCGAATGTTAAATTCGGCTTTTTATTTGCATTTTTTTCTACATTTGAGGCCAAATCAAACCATATGAAACACTTCTTACATAAACTATTGTTGCTTTATACTTTAGTAACTATTACATCGTGCACTACTATTTTGCATAGAAAAAATCAGAGAATCAATGTTTTCTCAAATGCAGAAAATGCAGAAATCACCGTAAACGATTCGGTTTATACGCTGCCTGCAAAAATAAAACTTGTGCGCGATAAGAAACCTGTTACAATCAGTTATCGTTCTACAAATAAACACTTTGACAGCATTATTAAAAGCAAAATATCCCCTGTTTTTTCTGCAATAAATCTTACAACCATTCCTGCATTTGGTGCGGGATATTTGGTAGATTTAACCAATAAAAAAAGATTTGCCTACCCAAAAAATATCTTTTTTAACGATAAGGACAGCTTAGAAATTTATGAACAACGAGTAGAGGAACATATTTATAGACATAATATAACCGATCAGGAAAAAATTGAGGATCTTCATTATCATTTTAAAAGGAGTTATTTTAAAGAAGAAAGAGCAAGAAAATTAAAAGAAGAAAAAAATTTCAAACGTTTTAACCCCACTGCGGGTACATTTAAAATTTTTATAGCACCGCCTACCTTATCTTTAGTAGGTTTCTCTTCTAAAAATCCAAACATAGATCAGTTCAGCAATTTTGTTGGTGGAATAGGTTTTGGATTCGGATTTGATTATTACTACAAAAACAATCGGTTTGTTTCGATGGAATTATCGAACAGGGCAAATCAGTTCGAAGATTTTTACTGGTCATCACATGATGTTATGGCTCACAAATTAGATTTTTCTTTGCGAAAAGGACATCGAATCCATCGTTTTGAATACAGTTATGGAGTATCAATTACTTATACCAATTACAAATATTCGCTTCCGTTTAATGGCAGTCCGATAAAACTTTTTATGAGCGATGACAAACGACGCCATTTTACAGAGTCGTATAAAACTGCGGGATTTTCTTCATTAATAAATTATCAGATAACACCAATAATGTATATCGGTATCCGATATAATCCGGCAATTTATAGTTTTAGAAAATCAGGAAACGGTTTTGATTACGAACACGTCATTGGGTTAGATTATCGTTTAAAATTCTAAATATGTACAATCGTTTTACGTTCTATAAAAACACCTTTGCTGTCTTTATTAAAACCAATGAGCCGGAAGGTTTTGTTAAGGCGCATTATATCAGCAAGCACGGCAGTCAGTATTTTTTTACGAATAATGGCGTTTACAGATATTCTAACCATTGGGGAAGGGTAGGAAACTGTCGTTGGAGATTGGAAAACATTGATTATAAACAGCAAACTAATTACTGGGGATTTTGCAAATGGATTCATTTTTATACTAATGAAGAAGGATTGCCGTTATTTTTTATTGAAAAAACAGACAATGATCATTATTCATACAATCATAAAAACAATGCTGAAAATGAACAAGCTGTTTTTCGTACGGCAAGCGAAACTGCCAGAATATTGAAGAAAATTACTGAAATTCAACAAACGGCTGATTGGGCAAAGCATTTAGAATACAATGATTACGAAGCACTAAAAGATTTTTTTATCCAACAGTTAATTCACAGCACTAAATCGTTTATTAAAATCAAGCAGGAATATATTTCTGATTCAAAATTGTAAAAAAATAAGGAACCATAATTTCATTATTATTACTATTTTTAAAGAAAAAATCCAGATGAAAACACTTAGAAAAATTATTGGTTACATATTTATACTGATTGGCCTTCTGGTTATTTATCTAATCATTGCCACCGCTATTGCTTACATTCCGGTTAACAAGGATCAATCTCAATATGAAGATCAAAATTTATCGATTTATATTTTGACCAATGGCGTACATACCGATATTGTGGTGCCATATTTTAATGAAATTTATGATTGGCGCACCTATTTAGATACAACACATACTCCGGGAAAACTGACATCGGCAAAATGGGTTAGTTTTGGTTGGGGAGATAAAGGCTTTTATCTGCAAACCCCCGAATGGAAAGATTTAAAAGCATCAGTGGCTTTTAATGCAGCTTTTGGTTTAAGTGAATCGGCAATGCATGTAACTTATTACAACAGAATGGTTCAAAATGAAGATTGTATTGAAATAAAGCTTAACAAACAGCAATACTTGCAACTTTGCTCTTTTATTTTAAATCAATTTGATATAGATAACAACGAATTACAACTGATTGATACCGATCAAAATTATGGTGCAAACGATGTATTTTACAATGCAAAAGGAACTTATAACTTGTTCTACACTTGTAATACATGGGCAAACAATGCTCTAAAATCAGCCGGATTAAAAGCTTGTTTGTTTACTCTTTGGGATAAAGGTATTTTTTATCATTATAAAAACCCAACCATAAAAACTTAAACCCTTAAGATATTTTCAAAATTCAATTAAAGTTATTATCTTGTATATTCCTTAATGAACCTAATTTTTACATGATTCATTTAAAAAGATTTAGCTATGATTAAAGAAAAGTTTAAAGGAATATTTAATTTGTTCAAAATTTCGGTAAACGAATTTTTAGACGACAATTGTATAAAATTCAGTGCTTCATTATCTTACTATACCATTTTTTCTATTCCGCCATTAGCAATTCTCATTATTTCTTTGGCGGGCTATTTCTTTGGTGAAGAAGCCGTACGAGGAGAATTTTTCAGCCAGATACAAGGCTTGGTGGGAGAGCGTGCGGCACTGCAAATTCAAGACGCCATAAAAAATATTAAATTGTCTGATAATTTAAATATTGCAACCTTAATAGGGGGGATCACTTTACTGTTTTCAGCTTCGGGTATTTTTGCCGAAATACAGAGTTCTATCAATTATATCTGGGAATTGAAACCAAAACCCAAAAAAGGATTTATGCGTTTCATTGTCAATCGTTTATTATCTTTTTCAATGATTGGAGCTTTAGGATTTGTCCTTTTAGTCAGTTTAATTGTAAATTCGGTCATTGATTATTTATACGACCAGTTAAATAATTTTTTCCATGGAGATACGGTTTTCATAGCTTCTTTAATCAATACTGCCGTTATAGCCATTATTATTACGTTGATCTTTGGATTCATCTTTAAAACCCTTCCCGATGGTAAATTAGGATGGAAAGAAACGGCTGTGGGATCAGGCTTTACGGCTATTTTGTTTATGATCGGTAAATGGGCAATAGGCGTTTATTTAGGAAGTTCGGACAAAATGGATTTATACGGAGCCGCCGGATCTGTCTTAATTATTCTGGTTTGGGTATATTATTCTGCTATTATACTGTATTTTGGAGCGGTTTTTACAAAAAATTACTCAGAAATGTACGGGAAACCCATAGAGCCTAACGATTACACCATGCGGGTAATTTATAAAGAAGAAGAAGTAAAATATGCTAAAACAGAAGAGGAAATCAATAAAAAATTAGATTCAAATCAAGGTTAAATACTTTTAAATCTGCATAAAAATCTGTATTTTTACACAAATTCACTACAATTTATGCAAGAACAATCTCAGTATACTGAAGATAACATCCGATCGCTCGATTGGAAAGAACATATTCGTACACGTCCCGGAATGTATATCGGCAAGTTAGGCGACGGTTCATCGCCCGATGACGGTATTTATATTTTAATCAAAGAGGTGCTTGATAACTGTATCGATGAATTTGTTATGGGTGCCGGTAAAACCATTGAAGTTACCATAAAAGACCGTACAGTTTCGGTACGCGATTACGGTCGTGGAATCCCTTTAGGAAAAGTGGTTGAAGTGGTTTCAAAAATGAATACCGGTGGTAAATACGATTCCAAAGCGTTTAAAAAATCGGTCGGATTAAATGGTGTGGGTACCAAAGCAGTAAATGCGCTGTCGTCTTTTTTCAGGGTTGAATCGGTTCGTGATAACCAGCAAAAAGCAGCCGAATTTAGTGCAGGTAATTTAACTTTGGAAGAAGATTTGGTAGAAACCACCAAACGCAAAGGAACAAAAGTTACTTTTATCGCTGACGATACCATCTTTAAAAACTATAAATTCCGTAACGATTATATTGTGCGGATGCTTAAAAATTACTGCTATTTAAATAAAGGACTGACTATTATTTACAATGGCGAAAAATTTGTTTCAGAAAACGGATTGAAAGATTTGTTACAGGAAACCATTGCCGAAGATGATATGATTTATCCGATTATTCATTTAACGGGAAATGATATTGAAATAGCTTTAACCCACAGTAAAACACAATATTCAGAAGAATATTATTCGTTTGTAAACGGACAGAATACCACGCAGGGCGGTACCCATTTGGCCGCTTTTAAAGAAGCAGTTGTTCGTGCCGTAAAAGAGTTTTACAATAAAAATTTTGAAGCTTCGGATATTCGTAAGTCCATTGTTTCTGCCATTTCATTAAAGGTAGAAGAGCCTGTTTTTGAATCGCAGACCAAAACCAAATTAGGATCAACCGACATGGGACCTGATTTACCTACGGTTCGTACGTTTGTAAATGATTTTATCAAGACCAATCTGGATAATTTCCTACATAAAAATCCGGAGGTAGCCGATGCTTTATTGCGAAAAATCCTTCAGGCAGAACGCGAACGTAAAGAATTGTCGGGCATTAGAAAATTAGCAAAAGACCGGGCCAAAAAGGCATCGTTGCACAACAAAAAATTACGTGACTGCCGGGTGCATTTAACCGATGCCAAAAATCCACGTAGTTTAGAAAGCACGTTGTTTATTACCGAGGGAAATTCTGCTTCGGGATCCATCACAAAATCACGAGATGTGAATACGCAGGCTGTTTTTAGTTTGCGCGGAAAACCATTGAATACTTACGGAATGACAAAGAAAATTGTCTATGAAAATGAAGAATTCAACTTGTTGCAGGCAGCGTTAAACATCGAGGAAGATTATGAAAATTTGCGTTACAATAACATTGTGTTGGCAACCGATGCCGATGTAGATGGCATGCACATTCGTTTGTTGATGATTACTTTTTTCTTGCAGTTTTTCCCCGAATTGATTAAAGAAGGGCATTTGTATATTTTACAAACACCGTTGTTCAGGGTCCGTAATAAAAAGAAAACCATTTATTGCTATTCAGAAGAAGAGCGCGTTTCGGCAATTGAAGAATTAAAACCAAAACCCGAAATCACCCGATTTAAAGGATTGGGAGAAATTTCTCCCGACGAATTCAAAAATTTCATTGGTGAAGATATTCGTTTAGAACCGGTTATGTTAGATAAAACATCGTCTATAGAAAAATTATTAGAATTTTATATGGGGAAAAATACACCAGACAGACAAGAATTTATCATTGGTAATCTAAAGGTTGAATTGGATAAAGTGGAAAATTAATTTAGTATTTCCATAATTTGAAAGAGATATTTTCGAAATATTAACAGCATAATAACACAATGAATAACGAAGAATATAACCAAGAATCTGAAATAAATAATCATGAAAACGAGTTAAATCATCAGGATTTAACCAATACAGAAACCGAAACCATTAAAAAAGTATCGGGTATGTATGAAGAATGGTTTTTAGATTATGCTTCGTATGTTATTTTAGAACGTGCGGTTCCGGCGATCGAAGACGGTTTTAAACCCGTTCAGCGCAGAATTATGCACTCTATGAAAGAGTTAGATGATGGTCGGTACAATAAAGTAGCTAACATTGTTGGTCACACCATGCAGTACCATCCGCACGGTGATGCCAGTATTGGTGACGCCATGGTTCAAATAGGTCAAAAAGACATATTAATTGATACCCAAGGAAACTGGGGAAATATTTTAACTGGTGACGAAGCAGCTGCCTCGCGTTATATCGAAGCACGTTTAAGTAAATTTGCATTAGACGTTTTGTATTCGCCAAAAATCACACCTTGGCAGTTATCGTACGATGGTCGCCGGAATGAGCCTATTAATTTACCGGTGAAATTTCCATTACTTTTAGCTCAAGGTGGAGAAGGAATTGCTGTGGGATTATCAACAAAAATCCTTCCACATAATTTCAATGAGCTCATTGATGCATCAATTAAAATCCTGAAAGGCAAATCATTTATTATTTATCCCGATTTTCCCACTGCCGGAATTGCCGATGTTTCTAATTACAACGACGGTGCCCGTGGCGGTAGGGTACGGGTACGTGCCCGGATTTCTCAGTTAGATAAAAACACATTGGTTGTCAAAGAAATACCTTTCTCTACTACAACTACTACTTTAATTGACAGTATCTTAAAAGCCAATGAAAAAGGAAAGATTAAAATTAAAAAAGTAGAAGACAATACATCTTCTGACGTTGAAATTTTAATCCATTTGCCACCCGGCGTTTCTCCTGATAAAACCATTGATGCCTTGTATGCTTTTACAAGTTGTGAGGTTTCTATTGCCCCTTTGGGTTGTGTGATACAAAGCAATAAACCATTGTTTACAGGTGTTTCAAATATGCTGAAACATTCCACAGAACGAACGGTTGATTTGCTGAAACAAGAGCTGATTATTGAATTAGGTGAGTTGGAAGAGCAATGGCATTTTGCTTCGTTAGAACGAATTTTTATCGAAAACAGGATCTATCGCAGAATTGAAGAAGAAGAAACCTGGGAAGGTGTCATCTCAGCTATTGATGAAGGATTAAAACCGTTTACTGCTCATTTAAAACGTGCCGTGACCACTGATGATATTGTCCGATTGACAGAAATAAGAATCAAGCGTATTTCCCGTTTCGATTTGGATAAAGCACAAGAAAAATTAGATGCGTTAGAAGGTGAAATCGAACAAGTGAAATACCATATTGAGCATATTATTGATTTTACCATTTCGTTTTTTACAACTTTAAAAGAAAAATACGGTAAAGGCAGGGAACGTAAAACAGAATTACGTAGTTTTGACAACATTGAAGCTACAAAAGTGGTGTTGCGAAATCAGAAATTATACGTTAATAAAGAAGAAGGATTTATTGGAACGGCATTGCGTAAAGATGAATACGTGGGGGATTGTTCTGATATTGACGACGTAATTGTATTTTTGCGAGATGGCAGTATGATTGTATCAAAAATCGAAGAAAAGAAATTTGTAGGAAAAGATATTATTCATGCGGCGGTGTTCAACAAAAACGATAAGCGAACCATTTATAACATGATTTACCGTGATGGTAAGGCAGGTGCTTCTTATGTAAAACGATTTAATGTTTCAGGTGTAACCCGTGATAAAATATATAATTTAACTCAAGAAAAGCCCGGATCTCAAATCCTTTATTTTTCAAACAATCCCAACGGCGAAGCTGAAGTAGTTACTATTTTGTTAAGACAATTAAGTAACGTTAAAAAGCTCAAATTCGATTTAGATTTTGCCGATTTATTAATCAAAGGACGTAGTTCTAAAGGAAATCTCGTAACGAAATATCCTATTAAAAAAATCGAATTAAAAGAGAAAGGAATTTCCACCTTACGTCCGCGAAAAATATGGTTTGACGATACTGTTAACAGGTTGAATGTAGATGGAAGAGGAGAGTTATTAGGTGAATTTAAACCGGAAGACCGTTTGTTGATTATCAATCAAAGTGGAAAATTAAAAACAATTATCCCTGAATTATCTACTCATTTTGAAGACGATATCATTGTTTTAGAAAAATGGATTCCGTCAAAACCCATTTCAGCCATTTATTTCGATCCTGAAAAAGACAAGTATTATGTAAAACGTTTCGTGGTAGAATCGGTAAATAAAGAAGAACTTTTTATTTCAGAGCATCCGTATTCTAAATTAGAAATCGTTTCAACCGATTACAGACCAATGGCAGAGGTATTGTTTGCTAAGGTAAAAGGTGTTGAAAAAGAACCATTGATCGTTAATTTTGAAGAATTTATTTCGGTAAAAGGAATCAAGGCACAAGGAAACCAACTGACAAGCGATAAAATAAAAATGATTAATTTGTTGGAATCTCTTCCTTATGAAGAAGAAACCAAACAGAACCCCGAAGATAATAAGGAATTTAACGATACAGTTGATGAAAACAATCTAACCGTTGAAGAAGACGGACAAATTGGTTTTAATTTGGAGTAGAGTGATATTTTAACACCAAATTGAATTGTGTTAGCTTATTATCATTCCAACATCCCCTCAAAAGCTAGTAAATATTTATCTATATAAAGCTGTTTTTCTTTTGATTTATATTGTTGGATATATCGGGGGTGTTCTAAAACCGTAATTTTGTTGAAAAAGTTCATTTCTTCATTGATTTTCTTGATGAAATAAGCATTTTTAACGCCTAAGACAAAAACTTCATCGGTATTTAAACCCAATGTAATATGATCTTTTAAAGATGCTATCATAAAATTTTTTACATGAGTAAAAAGATTTTTATCGTCATAATAATTGGCATTTACCCAGTTATTGCCTTTTGTACGCCTGATAATTGCCAGCGGAAAAGGAGAATTGATATAAAATTGATGATAGAACTTTTCTGCCCCTCCAAATGCTTCAATCACGTCATACAGATAAACGGATGAAATTTCGTGGGTGTGTGCCGATTTCATTTCAATACCACATACACTTTTAAGTCGTTTGGTATCAGTAAACGGTATGCCTGTAACCCCGGCACCGTTTCTGCTTGGATTGATACCGATAATGAATTTTCGTTGGTTGTTATCGTTATAATATTTATGGTAAAACCGGCGCATAACCTTCAGCGTTTCCGGATTATTCAAATATGGATTTAATACTTGAAAACCTTCCGGCAAATTTCCTTGGTATTTTAATTGCGTGTTAAAAGTTATTATTTTATCGGCAAAACTCATCTTTTTAATTTTTGTAAGAACCACATTTTACCAGATAATCTCCATAATAAGGCTCGGATAAATTAGAAATAATCACACCTTTTGATGTAGATGCATGTACAAATTTATTGTTGTGTAAGTAAACTCCAACATGGTTTACAGTGCCGCTTTTTCCGAATGAAAAAAACACCAAATCGCCTTCTTTTAAATCTTTTGTGAATTTGCGTTTGACATTATCGGCAATATCTTTTGATGTTCTGGGCAATTGTATATTATAAATTTCTTTGTATAAAATATTTGTAAACCCAGAGCAATCAACGCCTTTTTCTGAAGTGCCTCCAAATTTATAAGGCGTGCCGTACCAATCAATAATAAAATAGTATAAGGCTTTTTCTTTTAAAGTGGTTTCACTTACATCAAGTAACTCACTAATTCCGGCTAAATCCCTTGGTTTATCAATCATTTTTTTAGCAACGGTAGATTTTGATGTTTTGTTTTTATTGTAATTATCACGCCAATCGGTTTTAGATTTACAGCCGATCCACAGGAATAATGTCAAACAAATGATTGCTGATTTAGAAATGAAAAAAACCGGAAATCTCCGGTTTTGTATGTTAGTCATCATTTTTATTGATGTTTTTTAATTGCATTAACTTTTCTTTCCACAACTTTAATTCGTCTTTGTGTCGATCTATATTTTTGTTGATTTCTTTTACCAACGGGTTATCGGCTTTCGCATTAGAAATAAACTGAACATTGTTTTCTAACTGGAAAATTTCTGATTGAATTTCGTCAATTTTTCTTTGAACAAAAACAGATTCATTATGTAAACGCCGGCTGTCATTGTTTTCAACTAAATGCTCAATTTTATTATGGAATTTTACCAATTCTGCTTCTTTTTTAGAAAGACTCAGCTTGTCAAACAAAGCATCTAAGATTTTATTGAATTTCCCTTCGATGTGACGGCGGGTTTGGGGAACAGTCCCAATGTTTTTCCAGTTTTCAATATGAATTTTAATGGCATCTAAATCGGTTTTATGGTCGCCTGTCAGCTGAAAATCTTTCATGCTTTCAAGATATTCTTTTTTGTTGTTGAAATTTTGCATTTCTGCTTCAATTTCCTTATTTCGTTCAGCATGCAAACGGTCAAAATAAGAATTACAGATTTGTTTAAATTCTTTCCATAAACTATCTGAAAATTTACGAGGCACATGACCAATGTGTTTCCAGTCTTCCTGAATTTTTTTCATTGCAGGTGTAACTGAATCAAAATCACTGCTTTCACTTAACGCTTTTGCCTGATTGACCAAATCTTGTTTTTTCTGTAAATTATCTTGCTGTTCTTTTTTAATGTCTTTATAAAAATTATTTTTTGACACATTAAAATTTCTTGTAGCATTTTTAAAAGAAGTCCACGTTTCTTCGTTTTGTTCAGCCGGAACTCTGCCTGTGCTAAAAAAAGCAGTTCTCAATGCTTCAATTTGCTTAATAGCGTTTTGCCAATCGTTGTGAGACGTAAATTCTTTAGATGAAATTTGATTGATCTCTGAAATTATTTCGTTCTTTTTAACAAGATTACTTTCTTCCTGTTCGTGGATTTTACTTTGCAATGCTTCCCGTTTTTCATGTAATTGTTTGGTTACATTACTAAAATTTTGCCAGATTTCTTCACGATGTTCTTTGGCAACCGGTCCAATTTCTTCTTTCCAGATGCGGTGTAATACCTGCAGTTCTCTGAACGCTTTACGAATATCTGTTTCATTAAGCAGTTCGGTAGCACGTTCAACAATTTTTTGCTTTTGTTCCAGATTGTTTTTAAAATCTAAATCACGTGCTTCACGGTCTAAATGCAACTGATCGTAAAAACGCTCTAAGTGAAAATGAAAATTGTTCCATACGTGGTTGTAATTATCTTTGGGTATGGCACCAGCAGTTTTCCAGCGTTCACGCAATTGTTGAATATCCTTTAAGGCAGCATTGAAATTATCGGTATTTTCAACCAAATCTTTTAATTTGTCAATGATTTGATTGCGTTCGGCTAAATTTTTCTTTAATTGATCCTGAATCGATTTAAAATGTGCGTTTTTTTGCTCTTTATAAGTGTGATACAGGGAATCAAAAAGATTTTTTGCAGGAAGGTCGTATTGAAAATCAGATGAAAAAGCATCCGGATTTTCTTCTAAAAAAGCCTCCTTTTTCTCATCGATAAACTCGTTATATTTTGTTAAAAAACTGCGTTTAATGTTTTCAACGTGTTCGCGAATCGCAGTTATTTTTTCGTTTTTAATTAAATTGTTTAATTCTGAGTTCAACTCATCTAACGATAATTCGTCGTAATTTAACAACGGAATCTCTTGGTTTTCATTGATAGATGATGTTTCGTTTTCTTCAGCGTTTGTTGAATTTATTGCGTCAACAATGGTATCTGTATTGTTTTCAGTAGTTAATCCATCTGCTTGTGGCAGGTTATCATTCTTTTCTTCTAACATCTGTTTAATGTTTAAGTTTTACAAATTATTTTTGAAAGATAAATAATTAATTGAAAGTCAACAAATATTTTTTTTAAAATTATGACTAACTATTCCATATTTTCCACGATTCTTCTGCCTGAATTTCGAGCATTTCCAAACCATTTTTGGTAACAGCACCTTTTTCTCTGCAATTTTTTAAAAAGAGTGTTTCTGCCGGATTATAAATTAAATCGTAAGCCAGATGCTTGTCTGTAAGGTATTGATATGGAATTTCCGGAGCAACATCAACGACAGGGAAAGTTCCTAAAGGCGTACAATTAATGATTAAAAGATATTCAGAAAGTATCTTTTGACGGAGTTCGTCATACGCAAAATCGCCCTTATTACGAGATACCGTTTTGTAGATAATTTGCAGTTGCTCTAACGCATACGCAACGGCTTTGCTTGATCCGCCAGTTCCTAAAATCAATGCCTGGGAGTGATGTGTTTTTAATAAAGGCTCTATTGATTTTTTAAAACCAATCCAATCTGTATTGAAACCAATTTTCTTTCCGTTTTCGATTTTTATGGTGTTAACAGCTCCAATTTTTTCTGCATGAAAATCTAACGAATCTAAATACGGAATGATTTCTTTTTTATACGGAATGGTAACGTTATATCCTTTGTTGTTTTGATTAAATATATTGTTTAGTTTATATAAGTTATCTATATCAAAATTAATATATTGTGAATTTAAAATATTATCGTTTTTAAACTTATTATTAAAATAATTCCGAGAAAAAGAATAGTCAATATTTTTTCCGATTAAGCCGTATGTTTTCATAAACAATTAATTTTTTACCAGAACTTCCACCAGGATTTTTTTCTAAATGTAGTAGATGAACTACCCTCAATAAAATATCTTCCCTTAATTTCTTTAGTATCCAAATTTATTGAAAAATCTTGCCATTGTTCAGTGTCACAAAGATCATATGTTTTTCCAAAAAGAACGTTGTCTTGAATTTTTAAATCTTTTATACCATCTACAGATAATCGCTTACTGCACCACAAACTATTTTCAAAAATATTATAATCAAAAATTTTTGAAGAATCAGAAAATATTAAGTTTTCATAGTTATGATTTAACGCATACTCTACGGCTAACTCATAAGAAACAATGGGCTTTTTATTTTCTGGCGACATTACATAAACAAAACCTCCAGCTATAATAATTACAATATTAAGTTTTGGATAATCAAAAACATCATAATAATTTGTCCAACCTGGTTTAAAATTTGCGACCCAGTTAGTTCCGTCTTTAGTATAAAATTTTACAACAAACCCTTCAGAAAAAAAACCTTCGCCATCTGTATTTATAGGAATATACATTGGACCATAAGCGGGTAGGCTTTTTAATACTTCACATTGACTTGTAAATTATCACTATTCTTGATTAAAGTTATTAATGCAACGCTGAACCATTTCGTTTTTCCAAACAGTAGGAAATAATTCTTGTAACAATGTGTGGTTTTTATAATTTAATGCCAGTGCATTTGTTAGGTGATACCAGGCTTTTTCGGTTTGGTTCGTCAATAAATATAAACCTGCCAAACGGTATTCAATTTCATATTCATCGTTAAACATTCCGCGGGCTTTCAGCAGTTTTTCTATAGCATCTTCGTAATTTTCAAGTAAATGCAATGAATCGCTCCATAACAACCAGGTGTCTAAAAACGTATCACCGTGTTCAACTGCTTTTCTAAAACCTAATTCGGCTTCTTCAAAAAATAGTAGATCTTTGTTGATGATTGCAAAACGACGCCAGTATAAATGGTTGTATTCGTCAATGCCCAATGCTTTGTTTACAAATTGTAAGGCCTTTTTAAAATCGTTCTTTTTTAGATATAAATCGGCAATAGAAATCCACGATTTATCCATTAGCGGATCTTCGTGTACCGATTTTAAATAGTATTTTAAGGCTTTGTCGTAATTTTTTAAACTTTCATAACAAAAACCAATTCTGCGATATACATAAGACGACGGATCTTCTAATTGCAACGTTTCTTTATAACAAGTAATGGCCTGCGAAAACATTTTTAGCTTTTCGTACGATTTGCCTTTTTCAATATACGCACCTACAAAATTTTCATCAATAACACAGGCAAAATCAAAAGCTTGAATAGCTTTTCGGTAGTCTTTTACGCTGTAATATTGTCTGCCCAACTGGTGCCAGGCAACTTCTGAATACGGATTATGATCGATGAATTCTTCTAAAAACTGAATGGCTTCGTTGTGGTTGTCTAAAAAATCGTAACAATACACCACGTTATACAAAGCGGTTTGGTCTTCGGCATCGTGTTCTAAACATTTCACAAAGGCATTTTTTGCCTGCAAAATTTCATCGATAAACAAAAATTCCATACCCAGTAAAGAATAGACATCGGCAAAATCTTCGGTATATTGCAAGGCAACATTTAAACATTCAATTGCTTTGTTGTGAGCGCCTTGTTTTGAAAAAATATTGGCACGTTGTATATAAACTTCATCGTTTCTTGGGTCTATTGCCTGCAATTCGTTCAACAGTTTTTCAGCTTTATCCAGTTTGTTTTCAAAAACCAGCAGCTCTACCTGAACCAATTTTAGACCAAGGGAGTTTGGGTGTTGATCTAACCCCAGTTTTAAAGCCTTTTTAGAAAGGTTTAACTTACCGGAATCAAGATAATGCAGTATAATGTTTTCAAATTCTTCTGAATCGAAAAAACAAATTTTATTTGTTTTTAGCATATTCTCGAATTTTGAAATAGACATTCTAAAAAATTCTTCTTCGTCGTTTGTAAACATAATCGACTATTTTTTTTTATTAAATATAGCTCAATTTAAAACGGTTTTGTTTCTCATTGAACGATACTTATAAACATTTTAATTAACAAAATTCCTCCTGAATTTCGTTAAGTGCTTCAATAAGAATGGCACAGCCTTCTTTAATTTCTTCTTCTGAAATGGTTAGTGGCGGCGTAATTCTAATAGCTTTTCCTTCAAACATCAGCCAAAATAATACCAAACCTTTGTCTTTACATTTTAAAATGACTTGATTGGTTATCTCTTCTGATGGTGTCATGGGAGCCAGCATTAATCCTTTTCCGTGAATTTCGGTGATCAGCGGATGTTTTAACAGTTTACGAAATAATTGTTCTTTTACCAATGTTTGTTCCATTAAATCGGTTTCTAACAATTCTTGCAAAGTTGCCAAACTTGCTGCAGCAATCACCGGATGACCTCCAAAAGTAGTGATATGTCCGCATTTGGGATCGTTTGCCAATAAATCCATTAGTTTTTCGTTTGCCGTAAAAGCACCTACAGGCATACCGCCACCCATGCCTTTTCCCATAACCAAGATGTCTGGAACTACATCATAATTCTGAAAACCGAATAATTTTCCGGTGCGTCCAAAACCAGGTTGAATTTCGTCTAAAATCAGTAAGGTACCTACTTCGTCACAGCGTTTTCGTACTTTAGAAAGATAACCGTTTTCAGGTGTGATAAAACCTGCACTGCCTTGAATGGTTTCTAAAACCACCGCCGCTGTTTGATGTGTAATTTGCTCTAAATCGGCTTCTTTATTAAAAGTGATGAAACCTACATTGGGCAACAAAGGCCTAAAGGCCCGTTTACGTTCTTCATTACCTAATATACTCATAGAACCTTGCGTGTTGCCGTGATACGCGTTTACACAAGAAATTAATTGTGTTCTGCCAGTGGCGCGTTTTGCTAATTTTAACGCACCTTCAATGGCTTCGGTACCCGAATTTACCAAATAGGTTTTGTTTAAGCTTGGCGGTAACTGCTGTGCAAGCAATTTACAGAAATCTACTGCCGGTTTTTGAACGTATTCGCCATAAACCATAACATGCAGATATTTATCTAATTGCTCTTTGATGGCAGTAACCACGCGCGGATGCTGGTGCCCCAATGTGCAAGCTGATACACCTGCTACAAAATCGAGATGTTTTTTGCCATCGGTACTGTAGATGTAACTTCCTTTTGCATGTGATATTTCTACTTCCAGCGGGTGTAAAGTGGTTTGTGCCTGATATTTAAAAAAATCTTTTTTCATTTTTATTCGTCCCGGTTTTTGATGACGTTTGGTGCTTTGCCTTTTCGTTTGAAATTCAAGGTTTTTTCTTGAATTTCCATAGGCTGCTCATTTATTTTCTTGTTTTCTTTAACTTCTTCTTCAGCGGTATTGTCGTGTTTTAGTTCTTCATCTGTAAAAAGTTCATCAACAGCATAAATCCGTTCATCGCCCCGCCAATTGAAACCTGCTAATTTTCGTGCGTTTTCAGGAAATTCTTCCGGCGGATAGGTTGTTCCTTCCGGATTAATCATTCGGGTGGCTGTAGTAATCTTCTTTTCTTCTAATTCTAAAACAATCTTACTGCAAATTCCTTTATCAATTCCCTGCAAAACCCCATCGTCATACAGATAATAAATCATTTCGGCGTTTTGAACCAAATCTATCTGCCTGATTTCATCATCGATAAACTTTCCGTACATATTGATTCCTTTTGCCTGATTATAGCCTGTTCCCAACGTATCTTTCTGGATAACAAAAGCGTTGTTCAAGACTTTTAACGAATCTAATTTTTCGGTTGTAACATTGTTGATTAAATGGATCAAATCGCCTGTTAGCTGGCTTTCGCCATTGAATACGACCGGTTTGCCGATTAATTGTAATAATCCGATTTTCTGATCGTAATGCAGTGAATCTGATTTTCCGCTCATATCGGGTGTACGGTACATTCGTGCATCGGGATATCCTTTAATGATACGCTGTTTATCCGGACCAACAATCTGGATGTTTTTTGCGTGGAAATAAGAGGTGTCTTTTTCGGTATAATATTCAATCAAAGGCTTTTTAGTCATGTAAACAGAATCGTTTGCCCTGAAAACTTCAGCAAAATGACTGGTGGCAATGGTGTTGTTTATGGTATCTGTAATTTTCACGTTATTGATTCCTTTGGCGTACGATATTTTCTCGTCGTAATACATTTCATCGGCTTCAATACGCTTGTTATCATATAAAATAAACGAGTTTTGGATCATTTTCCCTTCGTTTAAACGGGTGTCATAAAAGCCGTTTTCTGTATAAATATGATTTTCTTTGTTGTCTATGGTTGATGGTCCAAAGAGATAAGCGTGACCCGAATCTTCATAATAATCTAAATGATTGGATTTAATGATGGTTTCTGGATTGGTAATAACCACTTCGGTTCTGAATTCGTATTTCAGTTCACGTGAATAATACTTTCCTGATTTAGATTTTAAGGTATTTTCTTTATTAGTTATGGTTGCGTGATCGTTATAATAAGCAATGCCGGTGTTACGGTCGTAATAGACCTTTTCAGATTTCAAAGAGGAATCGGGCGATGTCATTACCACATTTCCCGATGCATAGGCAATTTTACCTACACCGTTGTATTCGGCATACTTACTGGTCATTTGGAGTGTATCGTCTTGGATAATTTTTACATTTCCAAATAATTTTACGTAATTGTCTTTTTCAAACAAATAAGCCTTGTTGCAGTAAATATACATGCTGTCGTGCTGTATCTGAACATTTCCCGTTGCTATTTTGGCTCCCGGAACTTCATATTCATTTACATCGGTAAAATTAGAATGAAGCAATTTAATAATCTTCCCGTTAGATTCGGGTGTTTGTGCAGATACGAAACCGCTACAGAAAAGTAAAAATATAAGTTGTAAAAAAATGGTTTTCAATTGAGAATAATTTTTTTCAAAATTACGCTTTTTTTAACAAGCAAAGCCTACGTTAAGAAGAATTTAAGGATATTAAATATCAAAATGGGTGTTTTAAATTTCCATAATATTTCCCCCTTTTATAATGCTCTAAAGAGATGAAGTTACAGAAAAAAAATCCAAAAAAAGACCTGAAAAAAAGTAATATTTTAACATATATACGCTTTTATTTTTCTGCAAAGTACAATTTTATGCTGATACCACCAAAAAAAGATAAGATTGATAATCAGGTAATTAAGTATTTTTTAACTGCAAATTGATAAAAGTGCATAACAACTTTTTGTATAGGGTGTTGAGAAACAATAATTTTGAGAGACTTACAAAACAACATTTATAAATCATTTTAAAGAGTACTACTCCATGAAAAATTATTACTTGTTGTAAAAACCAATTAGTAACCTTTAAACTACCGGTTTAGGTATCGGAAGCACCCGGATAACACATTTTTTTAATTAAAACATTCAAAAAATGACGAAAATTACGAAACCGCCCATTCGGGCGTTGGGCATCATCCTGATGTTCCTGTTGTCTTTAGGAATAAAGGCACAAACCGCAAACAACCCTGTACTTACCTGGGATCAGGAAGTAGGGTGTATTGATTATGACGACAAAGGCGAACGTGATTATGTTGACCTTATTGAACAAATTAAAGAAGGTAAATGCCTGCGTTTTTGCGAAGGCAGTACGGTAAATTATTCTTTTACAGCAAACAACCTTTCACAGGTTGATTGGCAGGCAACAGGCGGTACCGTACAAAGCAGCAGTAACAGCGGTGCGGCTGTTCAGTGGGGCAGCAGCGGAAACGGCAGTCTCACGCTTACGGTTACTTACAATGACAATACGGTAGATGTATTGACTATTTGCGTAGAGAAAATAATTAGTCCCAAGGCATCTTTTCAGATAGATGGGGTTAATCCGGATCAAAGAGAATTCTGTACCAATATGCCTATAGCGTTTGACAATCTTTCCACAGAAAACAGCGGAACGGCAATTGTAAACTACCTGTGGGATTTTGGCGACGGTACCACCTCAAGTACTTTTGAACCGGTACACACTTATACAAGTGGCGGTGGTTATACCGTTCGTTTAACAGTAACCAATAGTTGTAACTGTAGTTCTACCTTTGAAATGGACATTCACGTTGAAGATCAAAAAGCTTTTGAAATAAGCTGTGCCAGCGTAACCTGCGAAGGCAGTACTGAAACTTACAGCGTAAACGATGGTTGCGGTGGCGACTGGGAAGTAATTGGCGGAGATATTATCGCTAATAATGGTACTTCTATAGATGTTGTTTGGAATCATGTAGATCCTGTAGATGGTTTTGGTTATGTAAGCTACCGTTCACATTGTTCGTGCCCGTTCTGGACCACCATTAAGATTCCGGTGGTACTGCAAAGAGGTAAGATTATTGGTCCGGGCGTGGTGTGCCAAGATGCACAAGGACGTTTTACCCTGCCACAATGGCCAACCACGGATTTTGAATGGATGATAGACGGCAACCCCAACCACGCAATGCTGGTACTTACCGACCAACGCAACGAAATTGTTGTTGACGGTGCGGTGCCGGGTACCTATACATTAAGCGTTAAATATCGTAACACCTTGATAGACGATGGCAAGTGCGAAGGGTATGCCGAAGTGAAATTTACGGTAGAAGAACGTCCGGAAATTGTGGTTGACGAACCCGCACTGACTATTTGTCCCGATACTACAAAAGATTTCAGTACCAACAACGGGGTGTCGGTACAATGGCAGATATTATTGGGCAGTACCGTGGTACATACTGCTTCGGGACCTGCTACCACTTACGATTTCCCTGAACTGGGCACCTATATCATTACGGGTGACTATAACGGCTGTGTTACCGATCCGGTAGTCATAGAAGTAATTGCCAGACCGGTAATTACGGGTACGGTGAGCGGTACGGTAAACGTGTGTTTAAACACGCCGTACACCTACACGTTAAGCGAAAACGAACCGGGATATATTTATGTGTGGAGTGTAGAGCCAAGCACGGCAGGCAGTATTGCAGGTAACAACACCGGGCAGCAGGCAACGGCAATTTTTACGGCTGCCGGAACGGTACAGGTGGTAAAACAAGCGGTAAAAAACGGGGTAATCTGCAGTTCAGATCCTGAAGAGCTTGCTGTAACACCTATTGTAAACAACCCTGTAATTGTAAACAACAGCGGTTTAACACAGTTTTGTCCAAGCAGTACCGCTACCTTCTCTGTAAACACCGGCGGTATAACACCGGATTTAATAGAGTGGAGTATTCTAAGCAGCACAGGTAATGCCAATTTCGGAAGCATCATTAACGGTATCAACAGTACTACCGCTACGGTGGGCTTTAACGAAATAAGCAGTTCGCCAACAGGTATATTAACGGTAAAAGTAACCAAATGTGGTACTACAGTAACCAAAACTTTTACGGTAAACCTTATGCCGCAGCCAGAACTTACCCTGGCATCGTTAGGTAACATTTGTCCGGGAGATGCGAACATTACTTTAAACCTTTCAAGTGGTTCTTCACTGGCAGGCGGACAAATAACCGTAAGCTTTAACGGGGCAACACCTGTGGGGCCTTACTCTTTAACAACCAGTGGTAGTGGTACCACCGCATCGGCTACCATACCTAACGGCTTTGTAAATACCACCAACAGCAACTTGTCACAAACCATTACGGTTTACTTGCAAGGTGTTTGTAATTACAGCTCCAATGTATCACAAACGGTAACGGTATTTCCGTTAACGCGGATAGATATTACGCCGGGTTACCATTTTATAGTGTGCCCAACCAATTACACGCCGTTTACCCTAAACGCAACCATATCAACAGGAATCACTCCTCCTTCCGGTTACAAATGGTATAAAAACAATGTTCTTACCGGCGTTACAGCATCTAATTACCCTGTTAGCGGCAGTAGCCCCCAAGGTGTTTATTATGTAGAGGTAACCGATACAAACGGCTGTGTGGTACGCTCACAAGAGATAACTGTCATAGCAGATTGTACCACTTATCCGGGTTGTACCATTACACCGGACCCTAATGTAAACATCACTGCCGGTTGGAGCAGTTGCGAAAACATTACGGCAGGGGTTACTTATACCACCACACCAACAATACCTGTAGAGTGGTCAGGCAGTGCACACCTTACCTTAACCGGTGGCCAGGGTACGCCTAACGCTACCTTTAGCACCACGGTACCGGGTGCACATTTGGTAACGGCAAAATTAACGTATGGCAGTTGCGTGGTAACTAAAACTTTTGAGGTTGTAAAAAATTACGAACCACTGTTAAAAACCGCCATAACCTGTAATGCCGATGGTACGTATAATGTTACGCTGTTAAACAACTCGCGTATTTTTGATATAGATATTAACGACATTACCTTTACCTATACCGGACCGGGCATTAGCGGATCGGCAACCGGGCAAAGCCATACCATAAACAACATGGCACCGGGTACGTACAACTATACCTTAACGTTAAGTTCGCTGGGCAAACCAAACTGTGCGGTTATTTTGCCGGTAACCTTAGACCCTGTGCCAAATGCCAACTTTACCGTACCGGCTAACAACAGCCAGTATTGTTCAGACGAGGCAGTTACCTTAGTGGTACCGCCGCCTACCTACAACCCAGCCTACGAATATTGGTGGGGCTTTAACGGTACCTGGTATATAGCAAACAGCGCAAGTACCGATATTCAGTTTCAGTTAACAGGAGGTATAAGTACCGCAAGCTATGACATAGATCTTAAAATTGTTACACCTTACGGTTGTATCTACACATCTACCAATAATGTTAAGGTAAAAATTAATAAAGCGAACTTTAATGCAGGAACTGTTTTACCAACCAATGCAGATTACTGTGTAGGTAATGCAATGCCTTTAACGTATAATCCAGCAGGGGGAGCCAGTACTTTAAGTTCTTTAATATGGATGAACGATAATGTACAGGTAGGTACAGGTAATAGTTATACCCCAACCCAAAGTGGCAGTTACTGGCCGGTATTGGTAGATACCAACGGTTGTAAAAGTTATGTGATGGCAAATTCGCCACGCAGTTATGTATTGCGTCAGCCGCCTTTTGCAAGCATCAGCGGCAACACCAGCCTGTGCTATGGCGACAGCGGCATGCTGTACGGTATTGTTACCGACTTGAGCCCTGCGTTAGAACACCGTTGGATTGGTTCGGCATTACCTTCGGGTTTCAATACCTGGACACCGGGTGGATCTAACTTAGAATTACCGTTAAGCGGACTGGCACCGGGTACGTATAATTACACCTTTGAAACCCGTTTAACAAGTGATACCTCGTGTACCGGCAGCTTTACGGTAACGGTAACGGTACATCCGCAAGTAGCCACACCTAACATCAGTTACAGTTTGATGGGGTGCGACCCTTATACCTTAAAACTAACAGCAAGCGGGCCAACAACCGGTACCTATAACTGGAGCAACGGTGCCACCGGGCAAACCATATACGTAAACCACGGCGGTGCCTATAGTGTAACCTATACCGAAACCACAGGTTGCAGTGCCACCGGATACGTGCAGGCACCGCACAACCCTGACCGTGCCTTATGGATAGTACCTACTGGCTGTTATACCGTATGTAACGCGTATTTGTTGGGTCCTTTAGGTATGTACAACCACTACGAATGGCAAATAAACGGCTCTACTACTCAAAGTGGCGGGGGCATGGTACCAAACCAGCCAATTGATACGGGGGGTACCTACCAGCTGTTTTTAACGCAGATGGGCTGTACTTTTGGCAGCAACATGCCGCATATTGTACCTGATATCAACAGATGTCCGCCAAACCCGTGCAACTTTAAACCCGACTTTAAACTGATGGAAATTGTTTCGGGCGGCTTTATGTACTCGGTAACGTTAACCAATCCAACCTCTTCACCTGTGGTGGTTAGTTTAAGCAGCTTTTATGGTTACGGAACCTTTGTGCCGTCGACGCATGTGTTAAACCCAGGTACCAATACCTTTATTGTGTATTTTTACGTAAACGGTACCTTTAGTCCGGGAGTGAACGATATATTTATGGTAAACAGTACCAATTGTACCGATACGTTCCCTATCCGTTTAACCGAAACCTATTGGGGCAAACCGGCAGTGGAACCGGCAACGCTGGCAGTATCACCCAACTCGGCAACCGAAACCACCACGGCAGCTTACAATGTAGGTACGCAGTACCAAAATGCACAAAACATTGCGGTATATGACCTTACCGGTATTCAGCGGTTAAAACAGCCGGTTAACGCAAAAGAAGGCGAAGTGTTATTAAACGTATCACGCCTTGCTCCGGGAACTTATCTGATAACCCTTGAAGCCGACCGACAGCGTATTGCTACCGGTAAATTAATTAAAAAGTAAGCTTTATCGTCTTAAAGCCGAATGTCTAAAGCCAAATGGCAGCTGTACATTCTAATATTCTTTAAGCCCTAAGCAAACTCCAACAGTGTTTTCAACACTGTTGGAGTTATTTTACTTTATTTTTTTCTTATTTTTATAATGCCATCCCGAGGTAACGAGGGATCTCAGGAAACTGAAAAAATATACAGTTTGTCACTCCGTAGGCGTCTGAAAGATGTTTACAGCATGACAAACATAACGATGAACATTTGAAACCAAAAAAACAACCGAAACCAAAAAAAATATACAATATGTTATGTTGAACCGTCACTTCGAGTAACGAAGTGTATCGAGAAGCCAGCATTTCACAAGTAAAGTATAAACAAAATATATAGCTATGCAAAATAAATTACGCCCAACAATTTGTAATGCTGAACCGTCACTTCGAGCGAAGTCGAGAAGTCAGCATCTCATTTCCAAATTATTAATATTAGTATTGTTCCCCCTTTGGGGGTTAGGGGGCTACGCCCAACAATACGACTGGCAGTGGGCAATGAACGGGGGTGGAAATTTAGGAGGTATAGGCGATGAACAGATTTACGATGTAAAAGTAGGTACCGATAACAACTACTATTTTATAGCTACCATAAAAGGAAATAGTGGTGCACAACTCAACGGTGTACCTCAAACGGTGTATAACGTACCAAACGGTGGTGATGATATTTTTTTATTTTCTACCACCTGTGATGGCACTGTACGCTGGAGCCAGGCTATTGGTGGAGAACACAGCGACCGAGCCTATAACTTGGTATTAGACAGTAATAACAATGTATATGTAGGGGCTTACATAACCAGTGACGGCAATTATAATATTCATTTTAGCCCTAATGCTGCAGATGATATTACACCCTTTCCTACTAATCCGGAAGCTTATAAACACCTTTACTTGGTTAAATATGACAGCAATGGTGTGTTTAAAGGTAAAAAAGCGTTACAAGGAACGGTTAGCGGTTATTCAGAGAACGGAGCGCAAATACTAGACCTTGTTGTGGACAGCCAGAATAAATTACATTTTATTGTAGGGTTACTTGCAGGTACCCATTTAGATAATCAGGTAACCGTGCCGTCGCAATATGTATATGATCCTTCTACTTGGACGCATCATTTCCAATACCGATTGGTACAATACGATACCAATTTAGATTATGAAAACAGTATGGTATTGCCTGTTAGTGATACTTCGGTATTTGAAAACGGGAAAACCCGTTTTGCTTATGACGAAACTTTAAACCAATATTATGTAGTGTGTGAAGTACAGAATACCGGACAAATTGTATATGATGGCAAAGCTAGCGTAAACAAATCGTTTATAATTGCATTTAACGGCATAAACAGTACCACTGGTGTTGATGGAGAGGAAATATGGAGGCGAGAAATTTATTCAGATGATGGTGCTCTTCTTGCTACAAACTATTTTTGGTCTTTGAAAATTGACAGTAATTCAGATGTTTATATTGGTGGCAATATATACCAAATTAAAAATTCGCAAGTTCCTATAAAAATATACGACCCAGCTGATACTTCTACTGAATATTCGTTTGTTCCAACTGCAAGTACTTCTTTACCAACTTTAATAAAATTCAACAGTAACGGAACGGTACAATGGGTAAAACAACCAACTGCATTTGCTCCTAATTTTTCAAGTGGTGTATTTGTTATACCTAAAGGTATAGCAATTAACGGTAATGAAGTAGCGTTTGGTAGTAGTGAGGGGTATTTTGTGTGGGACAGTTTTACGCAGAATAATCCACAATTTTACCAACCTGACCCTACTTTATTACGTTTTAATAAGCAAACAGGAATGACTTTGGGAATGCATGATATAAAAGGAGATCCTGCAACACACCAATCTATGACCGCCGTAGCTACTGATAACGATGGTAATTATATTACAGGTGGTAGTTTTCAGGCTAATTTGTTTATGAACAACACACTGGGCATAACACCTTTGGTAAGTACCGGCGAAGCCGATTTCTTTGTAGCCAAACTAGCAAACAGTGTATGTGGTTCAGGGGCAAGCACCAATAAATTTAACCAGTTAAATGTAACTGTGTACCCTAACCCAACCACTGATATTGTAAATATAGAAACAGAGGAAAACTTGTTTAACTATGTGGTTTACGATATAAACGGTCGTGAAATACAAAACGGTATTTTTAGCAACAACAACCAGGTAAACCTGCAAAACGCAAACAGCGGTGGATATTTTATAAAAATAACCACAGTACAAGGCAGTACTGCTACGGTAAAAGCGGTTAAAAAGTAAGCATTACAAACTCCAGCCAGAGTTATAACTCTGGCTGGAGTTATTTTAATTTTTTATTTTTATAATGTCATATTGAGTATCGAAGTGAGATAAAGATTATCAATATCACAACACCACATTATTTCATTATTGTTTGTTTACGATCCGGACCAACCGATATTACTTTAATGGGTACGCCTACGTATTCTTCAATAAATTCAATGTATTCTTTTAATTCGGCCGGTAATTTATCATACGATGTTAAACCTGTTAAATCTTGTTTCCAACCTTTTTTCTCAACATAAATAGGCTGAACATTTTCAGCTTCTATATTATAAGGTAAATGATCAATTTCTTCGTCTTTATAAGAATAAGCAGTACAAACTTTTAAGGTGTCAAAGCCAGATAAAACATCGCCTTTCATCATGTATAAAGCAGTAACGCCGTTTACTTCAACAGCATATTTTAACGCTACCAAATCTAACCAGCCACAACGACGAGCACGTCCGGTAACCGAACCAAATTCGTTACCCACTTTTGCCATGGTTTCACCTACTTCGTCAAACAATTCTGTAGGGAAGGGACCTGAACCAACACGAGTGGTATAAGCTTTGAAAATTCCGAAAACGTCTTTTACTTTATTTGGTGCAATTCCCAAACCTGTACAAGCTCCGGCAGCAGTAGTGGTAGATGATGTTACAAAGGGATAAGTTCCAAAATCAATATCCAATAAAGAACCTTGTGCGCCTTCAGCCAAAATTGATTTTCCTTCTCTTAACGCCTGGTTCAAATAAAATTCAGAATCAATGAACGTTAATTTTTTTAATTCTTCAACAGCAGCGAAAAACTCAGCCTCCATTTCAGCTAAATTATATTGTAAATCTACATCGTAGAACTTAATCATGTCAATGTGTTTTTCTGCCAGTGTATTGTATCGCTCTTTAAAATCAGCCAGTTCAATATCGCCGATACGTAAACCGTTTCTTCCGGTTTTATCCATATATGTTGGACCGATACCTTTTAACGTAGAACCAATTTTTGCTTTACCTTTTGAAGCTTCAGAAGCAGCGTCTAATAAGCGGTGTGTTGGCAAAATTAAATGTGCTTTTCTTGAAATTAAAAGACGCGATTGTACATCAATGTCGAATTTTTGTAAACCTTCAATTTCTTTTTGAAATACCACGGGATCCATTACCACACCGTTTCCTATGATATTTATTGATTTTTTGTGGAAAATCCCTGAAGGAATTGTTCTTAAAACGTGTTTAATTCCATCGAATTCCAAAGTGTGTCCTGCGTTTGGTCCACCCTGAAAACGAGCAATAATGTCGTATTTTGAGGTAAGAACATCTACAATTTTTCCCTTTCCTTCATCTCCCCATTGAAGACCAAGTAACAAATCTGCTGTCATTGTATATAAAATATGTTTGTTCGTTTTAATTTTTAGTTGTGGTGTTGTCTTCTTCTTTTGTTCCGTAGAAATATAAAGAATGATTGTGTATTTTAATGTTAAAGATTTCTTCTATGGTTTGTTTGATGCTTTGAATACGCGGGTCACAAAATTCAATAACTTCACCAGAATCGGTTAAAATGATATGGTCGTGCTGCTTGTCAAAATACGATTTTTCGTAATGTGCCTGGTTTTGCCCAAATTGATGACGGCGTACCAAACCACATTCCAAAAGCAATTCTATCGTATTGTAAAGGGTTGCCCGGCTAACACGGTAGTTTTTGTTTTTCATTTTTATGTACAGCGATTCAATATCGAAATGCTCTTCGCTCTCGTATATTTCCTGAAGAATGGCATAGCGTTCAGGTGTTTTTCTATGACCTTTTTCTTCTAAATACTTAGTGAAAACGTTTTTTACTATTTCCTGGTTTTTATTTTCTTCCATAATCTTCTTTAACAGTACAAAGATAATTGTTTATTACCGATACTAAAAATTAAATATTTAAAATTAAGCAGCACCTATAACACGTGTTATTTTTTCCACCCCGTCTATGGCTTTGATATTTTCAATAAGCCTGTTTAAAACGTGGATATTTGGTACAATTACAGTGATTTGCCCTGTAAAAACACCGGCGTTTGAACTTAATGATATGCTTTGTATATTCACATTCATTTGATTAGAAATTACGCGTGTTAATTCATTAGTCAATCCTAAACCGTCGATTCCTTTTATGGTTAAGGTTGCATTGAATTCCTGAACCGAAGAATCAATCCATTTTGCAGGTAAAATTCTGTAAGCGTAATTAGATTGCAGACTGATTGCGTTGGGACAATCTACTTTGTGTACTTTAATTCCTTCGTTAATGGTTACAAAACCAAAAACTTTATCACCCGGAATGGGGTTACAGCAATTTGCTAATTTATAATCTAATTTTTCGTCGTTTTTCCCGAAAACAATTAAATCTAACTTGGTTTCTGTTTTAACTTCAGGAGTATCTTTTCGAATGGTTTTCTTAAAGAAATTAAAAATAGCATTGCTGTTTTTTTGACTTGCAAACTCTTTAAGCTTCTGATTTTCAATTTTCCCCAATCCCACACGGTAAAATAATTCCTGACTGGTTTTTAGTTTAAAGAAATTAACAAGTTCGTTGACCGTTTTTTCGTCAAGAACGATCTTAAGATGTTTTAGTTTACGTGTTAAAAGCTCTTTACCATCTTCTGATATTTGCTTAACGTGTTCGTTTAGAGCATTTTTTATTTTATTTTTGGCTCGTGCTGTTGTTACAAATTCTAACCAGTGCGAACTTGGTTTTTGGTTTGCCGAGGTGATTATTTCTACCTGATCGCCCGAATTTAATTCGTAATTCAGCGGAACTAACTTGCCGTTTACTTTGGTACCACGGGTTCTTAAACCAATATCGGTATGAATACTGAAAGCGAAATCTAAAGCGGTGGCTCCTTTGGGCAATGATTTAATTTCACCTTTTGGCGTAAAGATATATATTTCTTTTGCATAAAGATTTAATTTAAAATCTTCGACAAAATCAACAGCGTTTGCTTCAGAATTTTCTAAAGTTTCTTTAAGTAAATTCAACCATCTATCCAGACTGTTTTCTTCGGTGATACCTTGCTTGTATTTATAATGGGCTGCATAACCTTTTTCGGCAATTTCATCCATTCGCTCACTGCGTATTTGTACTTCAACCCAGCGACCTTTTGGTCCCATAACGGTAATGTGTAAGGCTTCGTACCCGGTTGATTTAGGCGAAGAAATCCAGTCGCGCAGTCTGCTTGGCGAGGGGCGGTAATGGTCTGTTACGATAGAATAGATTTTCCAGGCAATGAATTTTTCATCGGCAAGTTCTGATTTATAAATGATACGGATTGCAAACTTATCATATACCTGATCAAAGGTAACACCTTGCGCCTTCATCTTTCTTCGTATCGAATAAATAGACTTTGGTCGTCCTTTAATGGTAAAATCTATGAATTCTTTCTCTAACGCCTCGTTTAAAACCGACGTAATGCTTTCTATGTAAGCATTTTGCTCTTCTTTACTCTCTTTAGTTTTGCTTAAAATATCATTGTAAACATCTGGTTCGGTGTATTTTAAACCTAAATCTTCTAACTTGGTTTTAATGTTAAACAAACCCAAACGGTGTGCCAGCGGAGCATAAATATAAAGTGTTTCAGATGCAATTTTAGCCTGTTTATATGCCACCATAGATTCCATTGTCTGCATATTATGCAAACGATCGGCTATTTTTATTAAGATCACACGCACATCATCATTTAATGTAAGCAACATTTTACGATAATTTTCTGCCTGGAGTGAAATATCCGGATCGGGTTCCATTCTTGAAATTTTGGTTAACCCCTCAACAATTTTAGCAATTCGGGGGTTAAACATACGCTGAATGTCTTCAACCGTAATATCGGTATCCTCAACAACATCGTGCATTAAAGCCGCAGCAATAGCTGTTGATCCCAGACCAATTTCAGATGCAACAATTTTAGCAACAGCAATAGGGTGGAAGATATACGCTTCACCCGATTTTCTTCTTTGATCTTTGTGTGCATCAACGGCAACATCGAACGCTTTGCGGATCAACTTCTTGTCTTCATCGTTAAGTGTTTGATAACTAATGCTTAAAAGTTCTTTATATTCCCGTGCAATTTCTTTGTTTTCTTTTTCTATTTCTTCTTGTGTCATAAAACGCCCATTTTCTTGTTTAAATATACTAAATTTCTGAACGCTGTATCTATTTTTATAAAAAAAGGAGCTAAAAAGCTCCCATATATTCATTAATTACGATTCAATCTACTAAAACACATAAAACACACCGGCTGAATATTGTGCATGAGAACCCGGACCTTCTGTTGAGATATTGGCTCTTCCCATTGCTTCAACATTTAAACCAATTCTTCTATAAAATTTATCATGGTGGTAACGTGAACTCTTTGTTGCTGGGATATCGGCAATCCAGATATTAAGACCTCCACCGGCACTTGCCATGGTTAAATCGGTTTCGTTTAAACGTAAATGTCCAACCCCTGCTTTTATATAAGGATCTGCGACAGGAATGTTAAACAAACCACCCAAGCTGTAAGCTAATGATCCATTAAAAGAAGTAACTGTAATGTTTTTGTTTTCAACCAATTGTCCGTTTATTGAATTTCCAATTTCCATTTCATTCATAGAAAAATCGACTTCAACGGTTAAATTCGGTAAAAATTCATAACCTATCATTACTTTTCCGGGGATTCCGCCTGAAATCATGCTGGCACCTTCTGGAACATCGCTGTGGTTAAAGTTAAAATCCATCATATTGTAACTTGCGCCCACTCTCCATTTATATTCCTTCGTATAACGTTCGTACTTATGAATTACCTGTGCCTGTGCAGAAAAACCAAAAAGCCCCAATGCAAAAAAAGCTGCTAATATTGTTTTTTTCATAAATCTTTAAATTTTTTATAAATATAGCGAAAATTTTAAATAATTATATTTTTTGACCATTTCTTTGTCGTTTTGCCTCGAAAATTAATACCGCTGTAGCAACCGACACGTTCATTGAATCGATCTGACCTTCCATTGGTATAATGATGTTAGCGGTTGACTGTTCACGCCAGACAGTACTTAAACCGATTGCTTCGGTACCCACAACAATAGCTGAACCTTCTGTGAGGTCGACAGAAAAATAAGGAACGGCTGCTTGTAAAATGGCACTATAAATAGCTATGTTGTTGTTTTTAAGAAAGTTGATGGTTTCTTGCGTACTTGCTGTTGCGATATTGTTTGTGAAAATGGCACCCACACTTGACCGAACAATGTTTGGGTTGTACAAATCGGTCTTTGGGTCGGCTATGAGAACGGCGTCAATGTTTGCAGCGTCTGCCGTACGCAATACCGCTCCAATATTCCCAGGTTTTTCTAAAGATTCTAAAACCACAATTAATGGATTTTTAGGTAATTGTAGATTTTCTAATGAATGATCTTTGGTTTTGGCAACGGCAATGATTCCTTCAGTACTTTCTCTGTAAGCGATTTTTTGATACACTTCTTTCGAAATTTCAATCAATTCCGTATTAATCGAAATCAAACGTTTGAAATCATTGAGTTTATCTGATTCAAATAAATCAAAACAAATTAAAAGTTGCTTTATTTGGTAAGCATTTTTTAGTGCGATTTCTATTTCGCGAATACCTTCAATTACAAATAATTGTGATTTTTTGCGGGCTTTACTTTTTTCCTGCAACAGAAAAATATCTTTAATCAACTGGTTTTGTAGGCTGGTAATTTGTTTCATTTAAATAATTTCTTGTCGCTTAATTTCTAAATATTTATTCAGCAGATTTACCGATAAATCGGCAGGTTTGGTATAAACAGTCTTGATTCCGTGCATTTGTAACTGTTGAATAATCAGTTGTTTTTCGTGCACAAATTTAGATGCTATGGTTTGAATATAAATATCTTTTGTTGAATTTATTTTTTTAGAATGTACTTCATTTAATAAAGTGTTTTCAAAAATAATTACCAATAATACGTGTTTTTTTGCCAATGCCCTCAAATAGGGCAACTGACGATTCATGGCGTCTAATGTTTCAAAATTGGTAAAAAGGATTAACAAACTACGTTTTTGAATTTTCTTTAAACTATCTGTCAATACATATTCGTAATTTGATTCTTTAAAATTGGTGGTAATATGGTATAAAGCATCTACAATTCTACGGATTTGTAAGGGTTTGTTGTCTGCTTTTAAAAACACATCGGTTTTTTTTTCAAAAGTCCATAATCCGGCTTTATCTTGTCGTTTTACAGAAATATTGGCTAACATTAACGCTGCGTTAATCGAATAATCTAATAAGGTCATTCCGTCAAAAGGCATTTTCATTGTTCTGCCTTTATCAATTAATAAATAAACGTTTTGTGCTTTTTCTTCCTGATAATGGTTTACCATTAAATGCTGCTTTTTAGCAGACGTTTTCCAGTTAACATGTCTTAAATCATCGCCCAAAACATATTCTTTAATTTGTTCAAATTCTGATGACTGACCTATTTTCCGTGTGCGTTTAATACCGTTTGGCAATAAGGCTGTTTTTGAAGCCAGTAGTTCGTACTTACGCAAATTCAAGAAACTTGGATAAACCGTAATATTCTCATTTTTAGAAAGTTTATAGCGTTTACTTACCAGTTTGATTAATGTGGCTGCATACACATTTGTTATTCCAAAATTATACACGCCACGTTGTTTTGGAATGACAAAATAGGATAAAGATTGATGGGAATATTTTAAGAAATCGGTCGTTAATAAGAAATTCCGTTCCTGAAACTGAAAAGGCAATTCGTCTATTATTTCAGCAGAAATTTGAAAAGGGTAATTGTTTTTAATTTTTAATACAATTTCATTTTTATCGCCATTTGACAATCGTTCCGGCACAATCCGCTCCATTGAAATTCCTTCTTTGGTATGAAAAAGCATAAAGATTTCAATAGTAACAAATGCTAAAATCATCAATAAAAAAACAATGGCAGTATAGAAGAAAACAGACAGGAAAAATCCGGTAACAAATAGAATAAATGTTAGCAATAAGGCTAAATAAAAGCGTGTATTTAGATATAGAAATTTCATTTAGTTGCTGTTCTTTCTTATATATATTGTGCTGAAAAGTAGTGTATTCATTAGCGGGGAATTTCTACCGTTTCAACAATTTGTTTAACCACATCTTTAATGGTAATGCCTTCCATTTCGCGTTCAGGAGCCAGAATTAAACGGTGATTTAATACATAATAAGCAACGTATTTAATGTCGTCGGGTGTTACAAAATCGCGTCCGTTGATTAAAGCAAACGATTTACTTGCGTTTAAAATAGCAATGGAAGCACGGGGTGATGCACCTAAATACAAGAAATTATGATTGCGGGTGTTGTTTACAATTTGTGCAATAAACTGAATTAAATGCGGTTCAATTACCACTTTTTGTGCCAATTGTTGCAATTCTATTAACTGCTGTGCGTTTACCACCGGATTTAACAAAGATGTTTTGTCAGAATGATCGTTTGTCTGCTCTAATTGCAACAACTGAATTTCTTGTTCTAATGTGGGATAATCAATAGTGATTTTCATTAAAAAACGATCTAATTGTGCTTCGGGCAAAGCATACGTTCCTTCTTGTTCAATAGGATTTTGCGTGGCTAAAACCAAAAACGGCTGTTCCATTTCGTAGGTAGTTCCATCAATGGTAATTTGACGTTCTTCCATTACTTCAAACAAAGCTGCCTGTGTTTTTGCGGGCGCACGATTGATTTCGTCAATCAGTATAAAGTTAGAGAAAACCGGTCCTTGTTTAAATTCAAAATTATTGCTTTGATTGTTAAAAATTGATGTTCCTAAAATATCAGACGGCATTAAATCAGGTGTGAACTGGATACGTGAAAAATCAGTCTGAACGGTTTTTGCCAGTAATTTTGCGGTTAAGGTTTTTGCCAATCCCGGAACACCTTCAATTAAAACGTGTCCGTTTGAAACCAATGCCACTAAAAGTAAATCAATCAATTCTTCCTGACCAACAATTACTTTGTGCATTTCGGTTTTAATCGCTGCAATCTGGTTTTTTAATTCGTCTAAAGGAATGCGGCTGTTGAATGATATTTCGTTATTTTCTATGTTTTCCATAATCAATAGTTATTTTTTGTAACAAATGGTTGAAATGAATTAAGTCTTTTTGTGTGTATTTTAAATTTTTATCAAAATGAAAGATGAAATATACAAAATCATTGATATCTTCTTTAGCAGCTAATGATTTTTGCTGTAATTTATTTTTGAAATCATCGTCTAGGTTTTGCGTTGTAATGCCCCATTCGGTTCTGATAAAATGCAATGCGTATTTGATCTGTTTGTCTAAAAGTTGGGTGTGGTTGTTTTCCTGGTAATACAAATTTCCGACAGTTTCTATGTATTCAACGGTTGAATTTTTAACAGGTTCAATTACAGGTACGATACGTTGTCTGCGTTTTCCGTAAAAAATCATGTACAGCATTAAACCAATAATTAAAGTGTACCAGGCAAAACGTAAACTTTTGTATTGAAACAGCACTTTAAAAATGGAATTGCTGCTTTCGATTTCCCCACTGTCATAATTTTGATCAAACCAAACAATATGTTCTTTTTTAAGAAACGCTGCAAAGTTTTCGGCAAAAACAAAGGTATTGGCTTTATTGTTTAACAGATAATAATTGGTCAGTAGAATAGGGGTGTTGCTAATGTAAATGGTTCCCTCGCCAAATTTTCGGGACACAAAAGACAAATTACTATTTAATTTTGCGATAGCCGTAAATTTTTCGGGCTCTTTTACCGTAAAAATAGTATTGTATTTGTCTTTTATTTTTAGAGTGTCTTTTTTAGACGATTGCGCAACAAAATGTAAGTTATTAGTTTTAATACTACTTACTCTAATGTTTAAGGTATCTAAAATGGTGTTGTTTCCATAATAAAAAGATTCTGATGCAATGACTAAATCAGCTCCGTTTGAAACTTTTTCTAAAATTTTTTTGGTTGAAACGTCGTCTAAACCATAAGGGTTTTCAACAAACAAATACGTTGTTTTATTTGCTGTTTGCTCATTGCCTAAAAAATATTCGTAAGGCGATAAAGCTGTTCTTGTTAACGTTTGCTTGGTTAATAATTTGGGTAATTCTTTATTAAAAACGTACAATCCATAAGGATTTTTACTTTTGGTATTGAAATTTTTATCCCAGTTGATTGGATTTGGAAAATAAAATTGAATAAACACTACAACCAATGCCGCCAATAAAAAGTACACCAAATATTTAATGTATCCGCTTTTCATTACTTTTTATTTATTAGTTGTATAAAATGCTCTTCGATTTTTAAAAAATCACTTTCAGGAATATCATGGTAACCATACCAAACGTTGTCATAAATATAAGAAACGTATTGAAAAGCCGTTTTGTTGGCATCAACAGCAATTTCTTTTAAATATTGCTTGGTGGTTTTGTTGGGTTCGTACTGGATCAGTTCATTTTGTGACCAGTTTTTTAACAACCACAAATAATAATAACGAATGGCTTTTCGCAAATTGTTTTCTTGTTTTGCCTTTTGAGTGTGTTCATTGAAATCTATGCGGTCAATGTTTTCTTCGATGAATTTTTCGCTGATTACTTGTTCTTCTTTTTTAGAAAACAAACGGATAAATCCTTTTTTATTCAGATAATAAACCAAAAATGCTAAGGCAATGATTAACAGAAAAGCCAAGATGATATTGATGATTTCATCTAATACATACGACGTTTCATCGGTATCTGTTTTAAACCAATCTAAGAAATCACGCCACCATTCACGCAAGCGGGCCAAAAAACCATTTTCTTTTTTTACATCATACTGAAATTCTGAGCCCGAATAATTCTCTTGAAAATCAGGAGAAAGATTGCGTTGTTTTACTGTTTCGTTATTTAATGGGACTAATATGCTGTTAAGCGTGTCTTTTGATAGATCAGTATGGGAATATTCTGTAACCTCTGTTACTATTTCTGTTGGATTTGTAAGGGTATCAAAAGGCTGATCGGTCTGTGAAAAAACCGATGAACTGATAAACAACATTCCAAAAAGAAGAGATTTATTCATATTTTCCTATTTCATCAATAGATTGACGCATAGTGTTGTATTCTAATTTTTCGCGTTCAGAATAATAGACCAATCCGGTTTGTATCAATAGTAAATGACCTAAAATCATACTTACCAGGATGGAAAAGCAATAAACCAAAACCATTGCCACCATAAATATTGAAATGGAATCATCCATATTTTCTAAACCTCCGGTACCTTGTTGTGTTCCGAAAAACATTCCAAACATTGTAATCATGTAAGGTATAATTGTTACAATGGTACTGATTACCTGAGCAATAATCATCATACATAAACTGGCGCCTACAATGTTCCAAAAGTTGTTGGTAATTGTGTAAAAGGCATGTTTGAATGCATCAAAAAACGATTGTTTTTTATCGATATAAAAATATAATGTTAATGAATACCAGGTCATCAAGAACGGAATAAACAATATAAAAGCAAAAATTCCGATAATAACGAACGTTAAAATTGCTGCAATGGCAAAACCGATTATTCCTACAATTAAGAAAGTAATCAGGCTTAATAAGCCAAAAAGCAACAATCTGCCCAAATCATTTTTAAAGAGTTCGCGTACTGAACGCAATTGCGGTTTTTCTTCATTGTTTTTTGCCAATAAATGCAGGTAATAAACAGGGTAAGAATAATTTAATAACGACAAATAAAGCGATACAAAAATAAGGGCAATAATACCAACAACAAGCATTACAGCGTTTTCGGTAACAAAGGCATTGTCAAAGGTTTCTGCCGCCTGAGTATAACCAAAACTTGTTGTCAATACCCGGTAGTAAAACGTGCCAATTACCGACATTGCAACCATAAGCAGCAACAAGGGAACAAAAGAAAATTTCAGGTAATTTTTAAAATAATTTTTTCCGTGTAGTTTTAAAAACTGAAAGGTATCTGATATGAATTCGCCAAATCCGCGGATTTTAAATAATTGAAATGTATTATGCATGTTTAAGTGTTTTTTTATGAACTAAAATGGGATATACAAAATAATAAAACGTAATCAACGCCAACGTACTTATAATGATTAAATAATTTAAAGTGTTGGGCATTTCTTTTGCATATCGGGTAATATACCCTTCGATCATTCCTGCAAAAATAGTAAAAGGCATAGTACTTATAAACAATTTAAAGCTGTTTTTAAACCCTGTTTTCAACGATTGCATTCGGGTATATGTTTCGGGAAACAAAATGCTGGCACCTAAAATAAATCCGGCAGTTACTTCGATAATAATACCCATAATTTCCATAGAGCCATGTAACCATATTCCGCGGATACTTTCAGTAAAAACGCCTTTTTCATAAAAGAAATACTGAAAACTGCCCAACATAATGGCATTTTGTATCATTACATAAAATGTTCCTAAACCAAGAAAAATGCCATAGATATAACAACGCATTCCCACGTACAAATTGTTTAAGGTGATACCAAACGCGCTTCCCCAGTTAGATGAACCTTGGTAAACCGCCATGGCATCGCCTTTTGCAATGTTATCTAACGTTTTATTTACATAGGCATCGCCTAAAATTAAACGGACAAACCGTTCGTCATAAGCGGCAGAAATAACACCTATTCCCACAAAAATCAAAAACAAAATCAGCGAAAAATAAAGAACTTTTCGGTATTTATAGGCAATCAACGGCACTTCATGAAAAAAGAAAGTACTTAAAACGTTGCCCTCATATTTATAACTGGTATAAACCTTTTGATGCACCGTACTTGCAAGGTTGTTTAAATAAGCAGTAACGTCGCTTTTAGGATAATAGGTCTGTGAGAAAGCCAAATCATTGCTTAACTGAACATACATTTGAGACCAGTCATCGGCAGAAATTTTATTTTTTATGGTTAATTGTTGCTCAATATCTAACCATTTTTCTTTATTTTGTTTTATAAAAGCAATTTCTCTCATATCTGCTAAAATATAAATAATGACCGAAATAACTATAAACACTGCACAAAATGTTGCAATAAATTTTAAACCGGCATCGTTAGGTGAACGCATTGTGGCGTTTATTATTGATATGGCTATAAAAATGGCGTATGTGTTTGCTGTTTTGTATTTAATGTATGAAGTATTTCATTTGCAACGACTTTTAAATTCGTTAGACAGTTGGGAGCAGGGTGTGGTTATGTTTGCACTTTTTATACCGTTTATTTTTTACACTTTATTTTTTGAAAGCTGGACAAACGGACAAACCATAGGCAAAAGAATAATGAAAATACGCGTGGTGAAAATCGAAGGTTATCAGGCACGCTTTTCAGATTATTTTAGTCGCTGGCTGTTTCGTTTGGTTGATATTTATATTTTATCGGGATTACCGGCTATATTAGGAATCATTTTTAGCAGCAAGAGTCAGAGGTTTGGCGATATGGTAACAGACACCACCGTGATCAGTTTAAAATCAAACATAAAATTAAATCATCGTTTTTTAAATGATTTGTCTGATGAATATGTTGTTACTTTCCCCACGGTTTTGCGGTTGTCTGATCACGATATGAATATCATTAAAAAAGCATACAACACGGCAATTATTCAAAACGATGTACTGATGATTAATGAACTGGTATCAAAAATTGAAGAGGTAACCACCATAAAGAATCACCAATTAAATTCTCATCAGTTCATTCAAACCGTTATCAACGATTTTAATCATTTAACAAGCAGATGATTTTTACCATATTAGATACTTTAGGACTTATTGCTTTTGCTATTTCAGGTGCATTGGCAGGAATGACAAAAAAATTAGACTTTTTTGGCGTTTTTATCATTGCCATGGTAACATCAATCGGGGGCGGAACTTTACGCGATTTGCTGATAGGAAACACACCTGTTTTTTGGTTGTTGAATTTGCAAACATTTTATATTGTAACCGCTTCCACAATCATTGCTATTATTTTTAGAACCCGGTTAAATATTTTTAGAAAATCACTTTTTTTGTTTGATACCATCGGAATTGGAATCTTTACCATAACAGGCATCGAAAAAGGCTTATTGGTAGATTTAAGTCCGATTGTTTGTATTTTACTTGGAACAATTACCGCTTGTTTTGGTGGTGTAACACGTGATATTCTGTGTAATGAAATTCCGGTAATCTTTAGAAAAGAAATCTATGCAACCGCTTGTTTACTTGGAGGAATTATATTTTTTATATTAAAATTTCTCCATATAAATGATGATTTTATATACATTGCCACTGCCGGAACCATTATTTTAATCCGTTTGTTAGCTGTTAAGTTTCACTGGACTCTCCCACAGATTGGGATTAAATAAAAAATAAATATAAAAATAAAAAATTATTTTGTAAAAAACTTTTTCATTTAGAGTAGTTTCTCATTAACAAAATCTTTTAACTCTTTGTTAAAAAGAAATACAAATTAGGCTGCATAAATAATAATAGCTATCTTCAAAAAATAAGTTTAATTCTGTGCTTAAAACAGAAAAAACAATTTAAAAATATGAATGATTTCTTCGGAGCTCCTCCCATTTCTTATAACAGTATTAAAGATTTAGAACAACAATCTGGTGATTTAATTGTTTATGCCATTCCGTTGATGGCTTTTTTCACCGTTCTTGAAATCTGGTATTCCTGGTACTCTAACAAACGTAATTACGATACAAAAGAAAGTTTGGGCTCTTTATTTGTAGGTTTAGGAAACGTAGCTATTAATTTGCTTTTTAAACTAGGGTTTATTTACGGGGCCGTTTATATTTATAACATGGTTCCGTGGAGAATGGAATTAAACTGGTGGACCCTCTTTCCCTGCTTAATAATTTATGATTTTTGTAGCTATTGGGCACATTATGTTTCTCACTTTAATCGGTTTTTTTGGGCCACTCATGTGGTACACCACAGTGCCGACAATTATAATTTAACTGTTTCTTTTAGATTAAGCTGGGTTCAGCACTTTAAATTATTGTTCTTTTTACCGTTGGCTTTTTTAGGTTTTCATCCGGTAATATTTTTTATAACCAATCAAATTTCGGTATTGTTTCAGTTTTGGCAACACACCGAATACATTGGAAAATTACCCAAAATTGTAGAAAATATATTTGTAACGCCCTCTAATCACAGAGTACATCATGGATCCGACGAAAAGTATATCGATAAAAATTTTGGTGCCATCTTTATTTTCTGGGATAAATTGATGAAAACATATCATCCCGAAGAAGAAACGCCAACCTATGGAATTACTACAAAAATGGATCAGAAACTGAATCCTTTATATTTAAACTTTCACGAATATGAAACGATGATCGATGATATCAAAAAGGCAAAAACAATCAAACAAAAATGGTTCTTTGTTTTTGGAAGTCCGGGCAATATTGATAAGTTTAAAAAACAGAAAGAAAGAAAAAACTCCCTTAAAAAAAGTATACTTTTAAAATCTGATACCGATAATTTGAGAGAGAAGATAATGTGATACCACCATATATATTTTTTTCCTAATTTTACTTCATACTAAAAGTTTTTATAGACAAAACATAGTTTCTAAAAATATGTTTACCATTTGACGTTTTTTTTATTCAAAATAAAACTATTTAAAGGATCGATTCAAAAAACACTTATTTTCCATGTTACCATTGCAGAAAGCGATGTAAAAAATTACGAAAAAGGGAAGACGGTAACTAATTATTTCCTGTATTGGATTTATGTTAAGCTTCATAACCCTTTTATTAAAAAAAGAAAAGTAATAAAAAACGATACGGCAAATAAAGAAGAAATCATTGCAGATGAAAGTAGTTCATCTTTGATCGATACACAAGATATTACCGACTCAACTTCTCCGGATATTGATGAATGATTTCAAAAAAAGGATTTAACAATTAAGTTAAATCCTTTTTTTGATGATTATTCTTTTTTAAGATAATCTCTTAAAACATACTGAAGAATACCATTATTTCTGTAATATTCTATTTCGATAAGAGAATCCATACGTGCCATTACTTGGAATTCTGTTATTTTTCCATTTGGATGTGTTGCTTTAACATCTAAAAGTTTATGAGGAGTCAGATTGTTTTCCAAACCTGTTATATCAAACACTTCGGTACCGTCTAACCCCAAATTTTCAGCATTTTGACCCTTAACAAACACTAATGGTGCAACTCCCATTCCTACTAAATTGCTGCGATGGATACGCTCAAAACTTTCAGCAATAACTGCTTTAATTCCTAATAAATAAGTGCCTTTTGCAGCCCAATCCCGCGATGATCCCGATCCATATTCTTTACCGGCTAAAACAATCAAAGGAGTATTTGTTTTTTGATATTCCATCGCCGTTTCAAAAACTGTATTTACCACTCCGCTTGGAAAATGTTTACTGTATCCGCCTTCTTTATCTGCAATTTTATTTTTGATACGTACATTGGCAAACGTTCCGCGCATCATTACTTCGTGATTTCCTCTACGTGAACCGTACGAATTAAAATCTACTTTTTCTACACCATGAGAAATTAAATATTTGCCTGCGGCACTATCTTCGCGAAAAGATCCTGCCGGTGAAATATGGTCTGTTGTTACCGAATCGCCCAAATACAATAATACACGGGCATTGGTAATATCAACAATACTATCAGGATGTACCTGAAGATTTTCAAAAAACGGAGCTTCTTTTATATAAGTAGAAGCATCATTCCATTTAAAACGCTCATCTAAGCTCACTTCAAGATTTTGCCAATCATCAGATCCATCGAAAATTACATCGTAAACTTCCTGAAAATCACCTTGTTTTACACAATCATTCACTGTTTGAATAATTTCTTCCCTGCTTGGCCAGATGTCTTTCAAATAAACAGGTTGTCCGTTAGGATCGTAAGACAGCGGATCATTCATTAAATCAATATCAACTCTGCCAACCAAAGCATACGCAACTACTAACATGGGCGACATTAAAAAATTCATTTTTACCTGAGGATGTACCCGGGCTTCAAAATTTCTGTTTCCTGAAAGTACTGATGCTACTACCAGTTCGCCTTTATCAACAGCTTCGGCAATATGCGGAGGTAAGGGACCTGAATTCCCTATACATGAAGTACATCCGTATCCCACCGTATGAAATCGAAGGGCTTCTAAATCAGCAGTTAAACCAGACCTATCTAAATATTTTGTTACTACTTTTGAGCCCGGTGCTAAAGAAGTTTTTACCCATGATTTGGTACGCAAGCCTTTTTCTATCGCTTTGCGAGCCAACAAACCTGCACCAATCATTACCGTTGGATTTGAAGTATTGGTACAACTTGTGATGGCCGCAATAACGATACTTCCGTCGCTTAAAATAAATTCCTGATTTTTATATTTAATCCGTACAGATTGCATGGCATCTTGTACCACTTCCAGGTCAGATTCTTTTTTCATGGGAACCTTTCCAAAAGTAAATTCTGTACCTGAACCACCATCGGCAAGCCAGGCAGATTCTTTTCTTTCAGAAGGTAAAATATAGCTACGATTGTTTTCCTGATCCAGTAAATTAGCAAACTGATTACCTAAATCTTTAACCAATATTTTATCCTGAGGTCGCTTAGGACCTGATACGGTAGGTTCTAAAGAAGATAAATCGAACTCAACAATAGAAGAAAAGGTGATATCTTCATTGCCCGTGCGCCACAAAAGATTTTCTTTGGCATATTCTTCAACAATTTTAATCTGCTGTTCAGAACGGTTGGTGGATCTCATATATTCCAATGTACGATCATCAATAGGGAAATACGTAATGGTACAGCCAAATTCCGGAGACATATTGGCGATAGTTGCCCGATCGGTAACCGTTAAATGATCTAAACCGTCGCCAAAAAGTTCTACAAATTTTCCGACCACACCTTTATCTCTAAGCACTTTTGTAATAGACAGTACCATATCGGTTGCGGTACAAGCTTCGGGTATTTTTCCTGTTAGTTTTAATCCGATTACTTCCGGACAAGTAAAGAAAATAGGCTGACCTAACATGGCTGCTTCAGCTTCAATTCCGCCGGCACCCCAGCCAACAACACCTAAGCCATTAACCATTGGCGTATGCGAATCGGTTCCAACTAATGTATCGGGAAACAACCAATCGTCACGTTCAATAATTCCTTTTGCCAGATATTCTAAATTTACCTGATGACAAATACCCATTCCGGGTGGCACAACCGTAAAGTTTTTTAAGCCGTTTTGTGCCCATTTTAATAATTCGTACCGTTCGTTATTACGTTGATATTCTAATGCAACATTTTTTGCATACGAATAATCTGTTCCAAAATTATCTACCTGAACCGAATGGTCAATTACCAAATCTACAGGAATTGCCGGATTAATTTTCTGTCCGTCTTTTCCGTGACGAACAAACTCTGCCCGAAGTGAAGCCATATCCACCACTGCCGGTACGCCAGTAAAATCCTGCATTAGAATACGTGCCGGTTTAAAAGGAATATCCTTATCTACAGGTTGCGGAGTCCAGTTCACAAGGGTGTTAATATGTTCATCGGTGATACTGAAACCATCGTAATTTCTCAATACATTTTCAAGCAAAATTCGGATACTGAAAGGCAGATGCTTTACCGTACCTTCCGATATATCTTTTAAGGAACAATAACTAAACGTTTTTCCGTTTATGGTTATTGTTTTTGTAGATTTTGGATCCATGTTAGTCATAATAAAGTTTTTATAGCCTTATAAAGTTAGGTAATAATTGGATGGAAAGCAAATAAATAATGACTAAGAAGTTAGTATAGTACGAATATAGGAATTATTAATTACTTCAATGAAAGAACTACTAATTCTTATATGTTTAAATACAAAAAGACGTTGGGAAATCAACGTCTTTTTGTTTTGCGGAGAAAGAGGGATTCGAACCCCCGGACCTGTTACAGTCAACAGTTTTCAAGACTGCCGCATTCGACCACTCTGCCATTTCTCCTTGGTCTCAACTAACATTGTTGCCTTTGTTAATTGTGGTGCAAATATATAATGATTTTTTTATTCTGCAAACAATTTTTTTAAAAATTAATATAATCTACAATTTCTAAACCATAGCCAACCATACCCACGCGTTTACCGTGTTCTGAATTACTCATTAATTTAATTTTTGAAATATTGATGTCATGAAGAATCTGAGCACCGATACCAAAATCCTTAGTGTCTAACTGTATTTTGGGTGCCTTTACCATTTCATTGGTTTGTGCCTGTAATTCTTTAAGTTCACTTAAACGTTTTAATAAATCAAGGGTATTGTATTCTTGATTGATAAACAATATAGCTCCTTTACCTTCTTTCTCAATGGCTGTAAACATTTGATCTAACTTTTCATCTTGATTGTTGGTTAAATTGCCTAAAATATCATTGTTTACCTGTGATGAATTGATTCTTGTTAAAACAGCATCTCCATTATTCCAAACACCTTTGGTCAAAGCAATGTGCACTTGCTTGTTGGTTACCTGTAAATAGGCACGTAAACGATAGGTTCCAAATTTTGTTTGAATGTCAAAATCTTCTTTCTTTTGAATTAGACTATCATGCTTCATTCGGTAAGCTACCAAATCTTCAATTGAGATTAATTTCATGTTGAATTTTTTGGCTACTTCAACCAATTGAGGTAAACGAGCCATAGATCCGTCTTCGTTTAAAATTTCGACTAAAATTCCTGCGGGCTTAAATCCGGCTAATCGAGCCAAATCAACGGCTGCTTCTGTGTGACCAGTTCTTCGTAAAACACCACCCTCTTTAGCGATTAAAGGAAAGATATGTCCGGGGCGACCTAAGTCTTCGGGTTTAGTATCGTCTTTTACTAAAAATTCAATGGTTTTTGATCGGTCATGTGCTGAAATTCCTGTGGTGCATCCGTGACCAATTAAATCAACCGAAACGGTAAATGCTGTTTGGTGCAAAACGGTATTGTTGGTTACCATGGGTTTTAAATCAAGCTCTTTACAGCGTTTTTGGGTTAAAGGTGCACAGATCAATCCACGACCATGCATTGCCATAAAGTTGATCATTTCGGGCGAAACCATTTCTGCGGCGGCTATAAAATCACCTTCATTTTCACGGTCTTCGTCATCGACTACAATAACTATTTTGCCTTGACGGATATCTTCAATAGCTTCTTCTATCGTATTTAATTTTATATCAGACATTTTCTGTGGTGTTTTGTTTCTTTTTAAATTTTGTTTTAAAGTAACTTGTTATTGGGTATAACAAATTATCAATGCTGTTTATACCTCGGTCTCGTGTGGCTTTATAGGTAAAAGTAATTGCCATTGGCAGTAGTACCAATGTGGAAAGCCAGGTGCCAAAAAAAGGTGTGATACCGTTTTCTTGCGCCAGTTTTTTTCCGAATGTATTGATAAAGTGATAGGTTATAAATATCAATACGGCAAAAACCATTGGCAATCCCAAACCACCTTTTCTAATAATAGCTCCAAGTGGTGCTCCAATAAAGAACATTAACAAACAGGAAAAAGCAATGACGAATTTCTCGTACAAAGCAATCCAGTGGCGGTTAATGTATTTCGATTTTTCGGTTAACGAATTTTTATTGTTGGTAATATTGAACCGGATGCTTTCGGCAACGGCTGAAGCGTTAGAATATAAACTGATTTTTTCGCTACGTGTTTTAAAGGTAAGTAACGAATCTAAGCTGACGTTTTTATATGTTATTTTACTATCTCTTTTGTTGTTAGATAAAAACAGGCGGTTGTTGTCGTTATCTGCCTCAACTTGTACCTTTTGTTCATTTTTCAGATTAACGTTTAATGAATCAATGGTATAATTTAACTGCGAAATATTCATCATATTGGCAGTATTTGATATTTCTTGAAGTTCTTGTTCCGAATTGTCAAATTCAGATACATCAATACTCATGATATAATGCTTGAATTCTGATTTTACAAACGGTTTGGTAAGATGACTTTTTTTAGATGTTACGTCTTCGTAATAATTTCCGTTAAACAAATGCAGCTTTAAAATAGGACTGTTTTCATGTGTTTCAATCCGTCCGGTATTTGCCTTGATAACCGTTTTGTTTTGATTGTTTTGCTGGCTGATTACGTGCATGGTTACATTGCGTAATTGTTCATCTTTTTCGCCATATTTTTCATCCACTTTAATATTCAGTGCACCTAAACTGGTAAATTGCCCCGCAGTAATTGCCATTGCCGGTTTGGTATGCAAAATATCTCGCCGCATGTTTACAAACTTAAATTCAGATTTTGGTGCGATATTGTTTACAAACCAAAAAGACAATCCTGATAAAAGCAAAATGAAAATAATCAATGAACGCATGGCTCGCTGCAGCGAAATTCCTGATGATTTCATGGCGGCAAATTCGTAGTTTTCAGAGAAATCACCAAAAGTCATGATTGACGCCAAAAGAACCGATAAAGGCAGAACCATCGGAATCATTTTGGGCGAATAAAAAAACAAAAACTTAAATATGGTGATAAAATCAAGGTCTTTACCGGCTAAATCACCAATAAAGACCCAAATTCCCTGCAATACAAAAATGAAAAACAAGATTGCAAATACCGAAAAAAAAGTTTTTACGAAACTTGTTAATATATATCGATCAAGTATTTTCACGTGTTACTTTAATCTAAATTGTTGATGTAATAATTTGGATATTTTGATTTTGTAAAGGTAAAAAGGTTTTTTGACAAAGTTTGATTTGTTTTAAAAGATTTTATGGTAATTACCGATTTGCTTCCACCTTTATAAACATCGGTTCGGTTGTAAATATTTTTTGTTTTGGTATCGATGCCCAAATAAATCTCATTAACGCTTTTTTTATCTGTAGGAATCAATTTTATATACTGGATTGTTTTGCCGTTTATCGTTTGTTTTTTATCCCACACGTAACTGTACCCCTTTTTATAAAACGACAATAAATTACCAATGCTAACCGCTTGCGTTTCTGCCGAATTGGCACTTGCAATGGTTACTTCTTCATCATTTGGGTTGATGATATACGTTTTTGCTCCGTCAAAAATTTGCGTGATCCCCATAAATTCAGCCACATATTTTTCGCCCTGTATGGTAGCTTTACCGCTGGTTTCTTCTTTACCGTTGTTAAAGCTAAAATCAATTACCATATTGTTGTAACTTTTGGTTTTTGCAGAAACTTCGTCTAACAATGTTTTGGCTGCGGCTGCATTTTGAGCATAAGTTGATACGCTTATAAAAAAAATGGAAATTAGTATTGCTAATCTTTTCATTTACATTTTGCTTTTTTCGTTTTCTAAAAATTCGTCTAATGAAACCAAATCTGGAATATTAACCGAACGTGCTTTGCTTCCTTCAAAAGGACCGACGATTCCTGCCGCCTCTAATTGATCGATTAATCGACCGGCACGATTGTATCCCAATTTTAGTTTTCGCTGAAGCAACGATGCCGATCCTTGCTGTGCCGTAACAATAATTTCGGCAGCTTCGCGGAACATTACATCGCGCTCTGATATATCAATATCAAGACTTGTGCCACTTTCTTCACCAACATATTCAGGCAACAGGTAAGCATCTCCATAACCTTTTTGAGATCCGATAAATTCCGTTATTTTCTCTACCTCAGGCGTATCTACAAATCCGCACTGTACCCGAACGGTATCATTTCCTTGTGTGAATAATAAATCTCCACGACCTATCAATTGATCGGCTCCAGGACCATCTAAAATGGTACGTGAATCAATTTTCGACGACACACGGAAAGCAATACGTGCCGGGAAGTTTGCCTTGATAATACCCGTAATTACGTTTACCGACGGGCGTTGAGTTGCAATGATTAAATGGATACCAATGGCACGGGCTAACTGTGCCAAACGGGCTATAGGTGTTTCTACTTCTTTGCCTGCCGTCATAATTAAATCGGCGAACTCGTCAACCACCAAAACAATATAAGGTAAAAAACGGTGTCCGTGCTCCGGATTTAATTTACGTTGCTTGAATTTTTCGTTGTATTCTTTAATGTTTCGAACCATCGCATCTTTTAACAACGAATAACGGTTGTCCATTTCAATACACAATGAATTTAACGTATTAATTACCTTAGTATTGTCAGTAATAATTGCATCTTCGGTATCTGGTAATTTTGCTAAAAAGTGACGTTCAATTTTATTGAATAACGTTAATTCAACTTTTTTTGGATCGACCAAAACAAATTTTACTTCAGCAGGATGTTTTTTGTAAAGCAGTGATGTTAAAACGGCATTTAGACCCACTGATTTTCCTTGTCCGGTAGCACCCGCCATTAATAAATGGGGCATTTTTGCCAAATCAAAAACAAAGGTTTCGTTTGAAATGGTTTTCCCGATAGCTACAGGAAGTTCCATTTCGGCATTTTGAAATTTGGGTGATAAAATCAACGATTTCATTGATACCGTTGTTGGTTTGGTGTTTGGTACTTCGATACCAATCGTTCCTTTACCCGGAATAGGTGCAATGATACGGATTCCCAAAGCTGATAACGACAAAGCAATATCGTCTTCTAAGCTTTTGATTTTTGAAATACGGATACCGGCATCGGGCACAATTTCGTATAAAGTCACCGTGGGTCCCACAGTTGCTTTAATTTGAGCGATACCAATTTTGTAATTGTTCAGCGTTTCAACAATTCGGTTTTTGTTTTCTTCTAACTCTGCCTGATTAATGGTAATGCCGCCGGTAGCGTGTTCATATAACAAATCGCTGGTTGGGAACTGGTATTTAGATAACTCTAACGTGGGATCAAACAAACCGAAATTTTCAACAATTTTGTTCGATAAATCATCCGTTAAAGGTTCTTCTTCTTCAATGGTTTCAATGATAAATTCTTCGTGATGTTCCACCTTTGAGGTTGTATCAGAGACGGAAAATTCTTTTTGAGCGTCTGCTTTTTTCTCTGTTTTGTTTAACTCAAAAGCAACTTCGTTAGTCACTGTAGGTATTGCCATTTCTTTTGTAGCAGGAACAGACGGAATGTTTGGTTTTTCTTCTTGTTGTTTTACAGGTTGGTTGCTAACGGACGGTACCGGCTGCGTAGAAATAATTTCTTCTGCTTTTTCAAGATTGTCCTTAAGCCGGGCATGCGTATTAGAAACTACGTTTGTGAACACTTTAGGTGCCATTTTTACTCTGAAAATCAAATAAAAAATTACAAGGAAAAGAACAACCAGCATGGTTCCGATCTGACCGATGTAATCTTGTAGATAATCATTCATTTCAAAACCAAAAACTCCGCCTAATAACGGATGACTTGCACCAAAATGACCAAGAGTAAACGATAAAACCAAAATGGCAAACACATCCCAAAAAATCATTTTTCGTAATTTTTCCGCTTTAAAACGGATACCAAACCAAAGGGCTATTTCGCCAAATATTTTAATGAACAGAAAAGAGGCAATACCAAAACCTTCGAAAATAAACTTGTGCGAAAGCCATGCTCCTAATTTTCCTACCCAGTTTTGTGGTTCTACCTCGCGGTTGCCCAGCTCATTTACCAAACTTTGATCATAAGAACCTGTGGTAAAATACGAAATAAAACTACAAAGCAGAATAATGGTACTCATTAAAAAAATAGTTCCAAAAATAAAACTTAAGCGTGCACCATTAGTTGCGGTTTGCTTTGTTTTTGGCGGAACCTGTTTATTTACGGTTTGTTTGGCAGATTGTTTTTTCTTAGCGGTCATTTTAAAATATTTTTGGTAAATAAATAATAGCACCAATAATTATGGCGGTAAATGCCGCAAATGTAACGGCACCGGCTGCAATATCCTTTATAAATCCTATTTTTTTATCGAAACTGGGTTGAAGGTAATCACAAATTTTTTCAATAGCGGTATTTAATCCTTCTGCGGTTAAAACCAGGCCTGTTGCAAATATCTGAAACATCCATTCCACCGAACTGATCTTAAAATAAAAACCAACAACACACATTGCTGCACTTATAATTAATTGCGTAATAATACTGTGTTCTGTGGTGGTTAGCAGATAAAATCCTTTTAAAGCGTAGGTTACACTTTTAATTCTACCTGAAATAAACGATGTTTTTTCTTGCTTCATTAACAAACAATTTAGGCAAAATTACTGAAAATATTTGGCAATGTAAATTTGCAGCCAAACAAAATATTATGAAAGACAGAAGTTATGTGTAAGAGGTTAAAAACAAAAAAATCCACAAGTATAAACCTGTGGATTCAAACCTCTCGCAAAATTGGTTTAAAAAAAAATATTATTTATCAATTGAGCCTAAAACGCGCTGCATAAAGTTGTTCAATGCTTCTTTTTTAGGTGTGCCTTCTTTAATCATTTTATCAACCTCAACGGCTCCATACATGTTTGAAATTAATTCGGCAATAACGTCTAATTCTTCATCTTTTAACGATGGAACTTCGCATAAAGCTTCTAAAACTTCAATGGTTTCATTGATGTAATCTTGGTCGTTTTCCTCGATAAACTGAGTCAAATGTTTGATAACAGGTAATTTCATAGAAACTTATAATTTGTTAACTAATTCAGCTAAAACATCAGCTTTATTGGTTTGCGTTTCATCTATCAAAGCACCTTGGTTAAAAATAGCGAAGGTTGGCAAGTTAGAAACATTTGCTAATTTTCTTGATTCAGGAAATTTTTCCGCATCAACAATTACAAAAGTAATTCCGTCTTTTTCAGTTGCCATTTTTTTGAATTTTGGTTTCATGATACGGCAGTTTCCACACCATGAAGCCGAAAATTGTACAGCAACTTTAGGATTTTGTGAGACAATTTCCTGTAAGTTATCTTGTTCTAATTCTAATATCATCATTTTTTGTTTTAAGTTTAGATTCAGGTTTACGATTTAAAAACCTGAATCTAAAAGTATTAGTTAAGTCTTGCTAAATACTCAGCTGTAGAAGTACGGTCTGCAGTCATTGCTTCTTTACCTTCTTCCCAGTTTGCCGGACAAACTTCACCGTGTGTTTGAACGTGAGCATAAGCATCAATTAATCTTAAATATTCATTTACGTTACGTCCTAAAGGCATATCGTTTACTGATTCGTGGAAAATTTTTCCTGTTTCGTCAATTAAATATGTTGCACGGTATGTTACGTTTGAACCTTCGATTTGTACTGAATCTAACTCTTCATTATAAACTTCAGATGTAACATCTAAAATTCCTAAAACACTTGATAAGTTTCTGGTTGTATCTGCCAATAAAGGATAAGTAACCCCTTCAATACCACCATTATCTTTTGCTGTGTTTAACCAGGCAAAGTGTACTTCGTTTGTGTCGCAAGAAGCACCAATTACGATAGTGTTTCTTTTTTCGAATTCTGATAAAGCTGCCTGGAAAGCGTGTAACTCTGTAGGACAAACGAAAGTAAAATCTTTTGGATACCAAAATAATAATACTTTTTTATTGTTTTTTGTTGCTTCTTCTAAAACGTTGATTCTTAAATCGTCACCCATTTCTGAAATTGCGTCAACTGTAATGTTTGGGAATTGTTTTCCTACTAATGCCATAATTTTTATTTTTAATTAATGATTCTTATTATTTTTTGTAGCACAAAGATATGTTCAATTTAATAGATTTCCATAAATAATTTATTGTTAATATTTATTGTTTGATAGATTTTACTTATGATGAATGAATTTTAAATCAATAACAATCTTTTTGTAAAATTAGTTAGATTTACCAAATTAAAAATAACAATTATCATACTTTAATAGCAAATGAATGTTTTCCGAAAAAAAAATATAACCAATATCTTAAATGAATTAGAAGCTAATGAAGGCAAACAGGAAAGCTTAGGAAAATTTTTAAGTCAGAAGGATCTGATCTTTTTCGGAATTGCCGCTATTGTGGGCGCCGGTGTGTTCAGTACCATTGGACAGGCAAGTTTTGACGGTGGTCCGGCAGTAATTTTCCTGTTTATGTTTACCGCTTTAGTTTGTGGATTTGCAGCCATGGCGTATGCCGAGTTTGCTTCAATGGTTCCGGTTTCAGGTAGTGCATACACTTATAGTTATGTTGCTTTTGGCGAAATGATTGCGTGGATTATTGGTTGGGCACTCATTATGGAATATGCTGTTGGAAACATTACCTTGGCTATTTCGTGGAGCGATTATTTTACAGGTTTACTTGACAATATGGGCATTCATTTACCGCAATGGGTTCAAATGGATTATCTTTCGGCAAACAATGGTTTTAACGATGCTGTAGCTTTAATGACAAGCGGAAAAACGTTTGAAAATTTACCCGCCAATTTGCAACTGGCTCATACGGCATGGACAACAGCACCGCAAATCGGGAGCTTCCATTTTGTAGCCGATATTCCTGCTTTAGGGATCATTATTTTAATTACCTGGCTGGTTTACCGCGGAATGAAAGAATCACGCAACGCCAGCAATATCATGGTTTACGTAAAACTGGCTGTAATTGCCTTGGTTCTTATTGTGGGAATTTTTTATGTAGATACTGATCATTGGGATCCGTTTGCACCTAACGGATTATCGGGCGTTTTAAAAGGCGTTTCGGCAGTATTTTTTGCCTATATTGGTTTTGATGCTCTATCTACCACTGCCGAAGAATGTAAAAATCCGCAACGCGATCTGCCCCGAAGCATGATTTGGTCTATCGTAATTTGTACTTTACTATACATCGCTATTGCATTGGTTTTAACCGGAATGGTTAATTACAAGCAGTTAAACGTGGGTGATCCGCTGGCGTATGTTTTTGATCAGGTCAATTTAAAATGGTTTGCCGGTGTGGTGGCAGTGAGTGCCGTGATAGCAATGGCGAGTGTGCTGTTGGTTTTTCAAATGGGGCAACCACGAATCTGGATGAGTATGAGTCGTGACGGATTGTTACCGCCAAAGTTTTCCAAAGTGCATCCAAAATACAGAACACCTTCATTCGCTACCATTGTAACCGGGTTTGTAGTTGCCGTTCCCGCCTTGTTTATGAACCTGACCATGGTGACCGATTTGTGCAGTATAGGTACATTGTTTGCCTTTGCTTTGGTTTGTGCCGGTGTGTTGGTTTTGCAGGATAAAGATATACCAAGAGGAAAATTCAGAATTCCTTATTTAAATGGAAAATTTATTTTGCCTGTAGGATTGATTTTAGGATTGATTTCTGTTTTCATCTGGAATAAAAACGGAGTAGAAACTTTTGTTTACAATACGCCACAAGTGTACGAACCTACCGATTTTGTTAATCAACTTTCTAAAGAAGAATCAGTTAAGGTATTTCAGTATATAGAAACCAATTATCAATTAAAAGCGATTTATTTTGCCAATGATTTAGAAACAATGCTTTCAACAGTCAACCAAAATTCGCATACCGAATATGTTTCTTTAATTGAGAAAGCTCCGGTTGATGAGCACTTGAAGTTTGAAACAGGCTTTAATTTATTCAAACATAAAATACCCATGTGGCTGTTTCTAATAGCAATGATTTTTTTGTGTATCTGGAGCTTTAAAAAGAATCTTTCACTAATACCCATGTTAGGATTGATTTGCTGTATTTATATGATGGCAGAATTAACCATTTGGAACTGGATTTATTTTTCTGCTTGGCTGTTGATAGGTTTGATTATTTATTTTAGTTATTCGCGTTTTCATAGTAAGTTGAACACTCAACCATCTTAAACAAGGAAGGATTTTATCATATTTTTCATAAATTTGGATATCAAAACCACACACTTTACTTTTAATTTGTTTAAAATAAAGTATTGTTTTATAAAAAATAACCAATGAAAAAAAACTTACTGATTTTTTTTGTATTCTTTTTAGTTACGCATATTACTACGGCACAGCAGACTATAAGCAAACTTGATTCGATAGAAATTGAATTAAACAAAATAAAACAACGCAACGATTTATTAAGGATCAAAGATTCTATCCGAACGCAGCTATTAAAAAATGAGTTAAACAGTATTGTAAATCCTCAGGGCAATGAACTGGAATGGTATAAAACTGAATTGTTAAAAATAAAACAAGAAGATTCTGTTCACTTAAGCAATCAAAAAGCAGAAATTGAAAAATTGCGAGAAAATGCAAAGCCCTATCCTGTAAAATTATTTAATGATACGATATTTAATGTTTATTCCGGTTTAGGACCTTTTTCAGCGAAAGAACGGGCGTTGTCTGCACAAAATGAAATTCAGGAATTATATGCAAAGAAACTATATTTTAAGGATTCATTACAGTTAATAACCACCCAAAATTACATCAATATAGTTTATCAAGGCTCTATCATCACAAGTATTTCGCAAGAAGACGCCCTTTGGGAAAACGTTACCCCTGATTCACTGGCAGCAAATTATTTGCAAACAATAAAAGCAAGTATTGATAAAAACAGGATTTCCCACACCTTTGAGAACATACTCATTCGTTGGGCAATGGCAATAGGTATAGTATTGGCGTTTTTAGCACTTATTTATTTTCTACGAAAGTTAACACGTTTTGGAATAAGAAAGATTATTTCATGGATGAACCGCGATTTTGAAGGAGTTAAAATTAAAAATTACCAGTTCATAAGTCCTTATAGAATTAAAGTGTGGATGATTAAAACACTTAGATGGGTTTATATTATTTTGTTTTTCTTGTTAACCGGAATTTCTATTAGTTTAATTTTCAGCATTTTTCCGGCGACAGAACATTGGGCATATATGTTTTTACATGGCATTTGGAAACCGTTGAAAGAATTGGGAATTTCCATATACAATTACTGGCCAAAATTACTGCATATTATTATTGTTCTCATGGTAGGTCGATATGCTGATAAACTTTTACATTTCTTTTCTAATGAAATAGAACGCGGAATGCTAAAAATAAAAGGCTTTCATCCGGAATGGGCAAAACCAACCTATCATTTAATACGAATTTGCTTGATAGCCTTTGTAATTATAATGATTTTTCCTTATTTACCCGGGTCTGATACCACAGCGTTTAAAGGTGTTTCTGTATTTCTGGGGATATTGATTTCTTTAGGATCTTCTTCAGCCATTGCTAATACCATAGCTGGTTTTATCATTACATATATGCGTCCGTTTCAAATTGGCGATTGGATTAAAGTGAATGATGAAGTTGGAGAAGTTATTGAAAAAACATCATTGGTAACTCGTTTACGAACCATTAACAATGAAGATATTACGATACCCAATTCAATGATACTTTCAAATAAAACCATTAATTACAGTTCATCATCAGCAAAAACATGCTTGATTATTCCTATTGATATTAACATCAATTTCGATGTTCCTATAGAAAAAGTAAACGAGCTGCTTATCAAAGCCGCATTAGAAACCCAACACGTTGTTGCTTATCCAAAGCCGTATGTTTTCAAAAATAAAATATTAGATACTTATATAAGTTATCAGCTCAATGCATTTACGAAAACTCCTCAGCGAATGTATTTTATTACTTCAGATTTAAACGAAAACATTCTAAAAGTTTTTAAAGAAGAAGGAATTGATTTGCTTTCTCCAAAATTTTATGCAAAACCGAAGAGTTAGTCGATTTCCGTAAAAGTAAAAAAGAAACCCTTTCAAATGCTGAAAAGGTTTCTTTTTATGTCGGTAAAATTACCTTGCTCTTCTGCGTTTTAATTCTTTATCCAACAAATCCAGTTCGCGGTTTGTTTGTCCGGCAACTGATGTGTTTTCATTAGCACGGCGTATCAAATAAGGAACCACATCGAAAACTGGTCCAAAAGGTAAATATTTAGCTACGTTGTAATTATTATTTGACAGATTATAACTGATATTGTCGCTCATTCCGTACAATTGTCCAAACCAAATACGTTTGTCGTTATGAGAAATGTTATGCTGATGTAGCAATTCCATAAGCATATAACTGCTGTCTTCGTTATGTGTACCGGCAAACAGCGCTATTTTATTGTCTAAATTTTCAACCATGTACGTTACGGTTTTATTAAAGGTAGCATCGGTTTGGGCTTTGGTAGCACAAATAGGCGAGGGGTATCCTTTTTCTTCGGCACGGGCACGTTCTTTTTCCATATATGCACCACGAACCACTTTAAAACCAACATGAAAACCTTCTCGCAATCCTATAGCATGTGTATTCTTAACAAAATCAAATCGATCCCAACGATACGTCTGTGCCGTGTTAAAAACAATACATTTCTCTTTGTTGTATCTGCGCATCATGTTTAAAACCAAATCATCGGCGGCATCTTGCATCCAGCTTTCTTCGGCATCAACCAGCAGTAAAACATCTTTTTCATAAGCAGTTCTGCAAATAATGTCAAAACGCTCTACAATGCGGTTCCACTCTTGTTGTTCGGTATCGGTAAAAGGTAAATTGTCGCCTTTCTTTTCATAAAGGTAAAACCTGCCAACACCTGTGGGTTTAAAAACAGCAAACGGAATAGCTTCACGTTCTTTGGCAAACTCTATGGTTTTCAAAGTCATTTGCAAACCTTTGTCAAACTGCTCTTCGGTTTCTTTTCCTTCTACAGAAAAATCTAAAACCGACGACACACCTTTGGTGTACATTTTATCAACTACTTTTAAGCAATCCTGTTCGGTAACTCCGCCACAAAAATGATCAAAAACAGTAGATTTGATTAATCCTTTAACGGGTAAATTTGTAGAAATGGCAAAATTGGTTAATGAAGTTCCAATTTTTACTAATGTATTACTGCTTATCAGCTTAAATAAATAGTATGCCTTATTTAGTTCGGTGTTGTTTTTTAAAGCAAAAGCAACTTCGGTATTATCAAATATCTTTTCCATTAGGTTTAAAGTTGTAATGCAAAGATACAATAGTTCTAAAAATTGCTTTATTTTTACATCAAATTTTTTTACGCATGCAAATACAAGCAGCAGACTATACGGTTTTTTTTGGTTCTGACTATTATTCAGAGCTTTCGCATCTTATTTCTAAAAAAAAATATTCTAAAATTGTTTTACTGGTCGATGAAAATACGGCACAATATTGTCTGAATTATGTATTGCAATGGCTGGCAATTGATGTAGCGTTTGAAATTATTGAAATTGAGCCTGGCGAAGAAATTAAAACCATTGAAACCTGCACTGCTGTTTGGGAAAGTTTAATTGAATTGAATATTGACCGGAAAGCCCTGCTAATTAATATTGGTGGTGGAATGGTGTGCGATTTAGGCGGATTTGTAGCTGCAACGTATAAACGAGGCATTGATTTTGTTAATATCCCCACTACGTTATTGGCTATGGTTGATGCCTCTGTGGGAACAAAAACCGGAGTGAATTTAGGCGGATTAAAAAATATGGTCGGTAGTTTTTACCAGCCGCAAATGGTTTTAATTGATGGTACTTTTTTAGAAACCTTACCGGGCAACCAGATGCGGTCCGGTTTGGCAGAAATGTTTAAACACGGATTAATTGCCGACACTTCGTATTGGAACCAGCTGAAAAATTTAAACGAATTAACAACCAACGATTTACTGTTATTGATTTATCATTCGGTATCCATAAAAAATGAAATTGTTTTGCAGGACCCTTTAGAACAAAATGTGCGTAAACTGTTAAATTTTGGACATACTTTGGGGCATGTGATTGAAACATACAGTCATTCCGGTAAAGGCATAAAACCTTTGTTACATGGCGAAGCCATTGCTATTGGAATGATTCTGGAAGCTTTTATTTCGTATAAAAAGAATTTCTTAACAGTAGCTTCTTATTTAGAAATAAAAGAAACTTTAAATTTAATGTTTGAAAGTATTGTTTTTACCAAAAATGATATTGAAATTTGTACCAATTTACTAATACACGACAAAAAAAATGAAAACGGCAACGTACAGTTTACTTTGTTAAGCGCTATTGGTAAAGGTGTTATAAACGAACTTGTTGAAAGCGAGATGATTAATAAAGCTTTTAACGATTATTTGGTTGATTAATTTTATATCTCGAATTTTGTAAGTGAACAAAAGTTGTAACATTTATATTAAAAAAGTATTTAAGCCATTGCTTGCAAAAGTAAATGACAAAAGAATACAATTTGGTTTATTGATTAAATCATTTAAAACCGTGACGTTAAGTCAAATCTACAATCAAAAATTATCAATTGCTTTTGCCAATATCAGAGTTTGAAATCTATTCATAAAAAAGAAACTAAAACAATTAATAATTTAAAAGCAGATTTTTTATGAATACTAAATATTTCGACTTAATCAACCAAACATTTTATTTTCCGCAGGAAGAATTTACTTTAAATAAAGACAACTTAATGTTCCATAATATCGATTTAATGAAATTGGTAGAACAATACGGAACACCCTTAAAATTTACATATCTTCCGCAAATATCAAACAATATAAACAAAGCAAAAGGCTGGTTTAGAAATGCAATGGAAAAGCATAAGTACGAAGGCGATTATTACTATTGCTATTGTACAAAAAGCTCACATTTTGAATATGTAATGAACGAGGCTTTTAAAAACAACATTCACATTGAAACCTCGTCTGCGTTTGATATTAATATTGTAGAAAAATTATTAGAAACCGGTAAAATCAACAAAAAAACCAATATTATCTGCAACGGGTTTAAACGCGATCAATATGTTGAAAACATTGCACGTTTATTAAATAACGGACATAAAAATACCATTCCCATTATTGATAACTACGAAGAATTGGACTTGTTGCAAGAGCAAATTAAAGGAAAATTCCAAATAGGTATCCGTATTGCATCAGAAGAAGAACCTAAATTTGAATTTTATACCTCGCGTTTAGGAATTGGTTATAAAAATATTTTGCCGTTTTACCGAAAAACCATTGCTGAAAACCCAAAAGTTGAATTAAAAATGTTGCATTTTTTCATCAATACAGGTATTCGCGATACGGCATATTACTGGAACGAATTGGGTAAATGTTTAAAAGTTTACACCAATCTTAAAAAAGAATGCCCCACACTGAATAGCCTAAATATTGGCGGAGGATTCCCTATTAAAAATTCCTTGAGTTTTGATTACGATTATGCGTATATGGTTGATGAAATTATCAATCAGATAAAAATGGCATGCGATGAAGCAGAGGTTGATGTACCGAATATTTTTACGGAATTTGGTTCGTTTACAGTAGGTGAGTCGGGCGGAGCCATTTACAAAGTATTGTATCAGAAACAGCAAAACGATCGTGAAAAATGGAACATGATCGATTCGTCGTTCATTACCACATTGCCTGATACTTGGGCAATTAACAAGCGTTTTATTATGCTGGCGGTAAATCGCTGGAACGATTCGTATGAGCGTGTTCTTTTAGGAGGATTAACTTGTGATTCAGACGATTATTACAATTCTGAACAAAACTGGAATGCCATTTATCTGCCTAAATTTAATAAAGAAAAACCGTTGTACATTGGTTTCTTTAACACCGGGGCGTATCAGGAAACTATTGGTGGGCAGGGCGGTATTCATCACTGTTTAATTCCGCAGCCAAAACACATTTTGATTGACCGTGATGAAAACGGAATTTTAGCAACCGAAGTGTTTTCTGACCAACAAACAGCCGATGACGTATTAAAAATTCTAGGTTATACAAATAACAAACAAACAAATAATAAAGAATAAAACTATGAAAGGTCCTATTTCTCAATTTATCGAGCATAATTACCGTCATTTCAATGCGGCCGCATTGGTTGATGCTGCAAAAGGATATGAACAACACTTGTTAGAAGGTGGAAAAATGTTAATTTCTTTGGGTGGCGCAATGTCAACTGCAGAGTTAGGTGTTTCTTTGGCAGAGATGATCCGTCAGGATAAAGTACACATTATTTCATGTACAGGTGCGAATCTTGAAGAAGACGTAATGAATTTAGTGGCACATTCACATTATAAAAGAATTCCTAACTATAGAGATTTAACTCCGGAACAAGAACGTGAATTATTAGACACGCATTTTAACCGTGTTACCGATACGTGTATTCCTGAAGAAGAAGCATTCCGTCGTTTACAACAACATTTAGAAGATGTTTGGCATGCAGCAGAAGCAAAAGGAGAACGTTATTTACCGCACGAATTTTTATACCAGGTAGTAAATTCGGGTGTGTTGGAACAATATTATGAAATTGATCCAAAAGACTCTTGGATTGTTGCAGCAGCAAAGAAAAACTTACCAATTGTTTGTCCGGGTTGGGAAGATTCAACTACAGGAAACATCTTTGCAGCAAACGTCATAAAAGGAAACTTAAAAGCATCAACAGTAAAGTCGGGTATCGAATACATGATTTACCTAACAGAATGGTACCGTGCTAATTCTGAAGGAAAAGGCGTAGGTTTTTTCCAGATTGCAGGTGGAATTTCAGGAGATTTCCCAATTTGTGTAGTACCAATGATGTATCAGGATTTAGAGTGGGAAGATGTTCCTTTCTGGTCTTATTTCTGTCAGATTTCCGATTCAACTACCTCTTACGGATCTTATTCAGGTGCTGTTCCAAACGAAAAAATCACTTGGGGGAAATTAGATATTGATACGCCAAAATTTATGATCGAATCTGATGCTACAATTGTTGCTCCTTTAGTATTTGCTTATATTTTAGGTCACTAAAAAAAACTAAAAAAAAGTTTCAAATTATTTGCATAATAGTGTGATGCTATAGTATTTTTGAAACCATAATAACAGGTACAATAATGAAGAGAATAATTGTTGATTACGCAAAATTAACAAATGAAATTTTAACCTTATTAGTTGAAAAATTTCCCGACGGATATGACGACACAGACGTTATCCAATTTACTAATGCTAAAGGCGAACTGATTGAAGCCGTAGAAGTGAGAACAGAAGATACTATTTACTTGGTAAAAGTCAGTACAAAATTGCAAGATCGTATAGAAAGCTTTGAAGAAGACGATTTATCTGCTGTAGATTCAATCAACGTAAAAGATTTAGATATAGACGAAGAGGAAGACGAAGAAGAGGAAAAATCATCTAAGAAGAAATCTGTAAAGAAAAAAGATGACGACGATGATGAGGAAGACGAAGAAGATGATGATGATTTTGATGAGCAGGAAGAAGAATACGACGACGAGGAAGATGAATAAAAAAAATCGAACTTTAAAGTTCGATTTTTTTTATTCCCTGAACTTTACCTCAAAAATCCAAAATAAATATAGCATTAGTTCGCATAAAATTGTACTTTTACAGCCAAACAACACTTCGATAATGAGTTCAAAAATATTGTTAACTTCAAAAGAAGTTGATATCATCTTACATCGGTTAGCGTGTCAGTTGATAGAAAAACATAACGATTTTTCTAACACGGTCTTAATTGGTATCCAACCACGCGGAAAATTTTTGGCAGAACGCATAGCCTCTATATTAAAAAACAATTACGGAATCGCAGCTGTTGAATTAGGTTTTTTAGACATTACCTTTTTCAGAGACGATTTTCGTCGAAGCGATAAACCTCTCGAAGCTAATAAAACACAGATAAACTTTTTGGTAGAAGACAAAAACGTTATTTTTATTGATGATGTTTTATACACAGGTCGCAGTATTCGTGCAGCTTTAACTGCCATTCAATCTTTTGGTCGTCCTCAAGAAATTGAACTATTGGTTTTGATCGATCGCCGATTCAGCAGACATTTACCCATTCAGCCTGATTATTTAGGCCGTCAGGTTGATGCCTTTAATAACGAAAAGGTAAAAGTTCAGTGGAAAGATGTCGATGCAGCTATCGATGAGGTCTATTTAATATCCAATCCGTCATAATTTTAAACAACACAACAGCAAATTCAAAATGAAAGAATTAAGCGTTAACCATTTATTAGGAATTAAATACATCAATAAAAACGATATTGATTTAATCTTTGAAACTGCCGATCAGTTTAAAGAAGTCATTAATCGTCCCATAAAGAAAGTTCCTTCGTTACGTGATATTACCATTGCCAATATATTTTTTGAAAACAGTACACGAACCAAATTGTCGTTTGAATTGGCTCAAAAAAGACTTTCAGCCGATGTGATTAGTTTCTCAGCCGCACAGTCATCTGTTAAAAAAGGAGAAACACTGATTGATACCGTAAACAACATCCTTTCCATGAAAGTAGATATGGTAGTGATGCGTCACAGCAATCCGGGAGCTGCTCATTTTTTGTCGCGTAATGTAAAGGCAAGTATCGTGAATGCCGGTGATGGAGCACATGAACACCCAACACAAGCTTTGTTAGACAGTTTTTCTATTCGTGAGCGTTTAGGCGAAGTTACCGGAAAAAAAGTAGTTATTGTAGGTGATGTTTTACACTCACGCGTAGCATTATCAAACATTTTTGCGTTGCAGATGCAAGGAGCTGAAATAATGGTTTGTGGACCAAAAACATTGATCCCAAGATACATTACCAATTTAGGTGTAAAATACGAACCTAATTTACGTAAAGCCTTAGAATGGTGCGATGTTGCCAATATGTTACGCGTACAAAACGAACGGTTAGATGTCAATTATTTTCCGTCAACGCGTGAATACGCACAACAATACGGGGTTGACAAAGCATTGCTCGATTCGCTGAATAAAGAAATCGTGATTATGCACCCGGGACCAATCAATAGAGGGGTAGAAATCACTTCTGATGTAGCCGATTCGCAACAATCTGTTATTTTAGATCAAGTCGAAAACGGTGTAGCGATTCGTATGGCGGTTATTTATTTGTTGGCATCTAAAATAAAATAGTTATCTTTAAAATAAAATATGAAAGTCAAAGAGAAAAATAACGTAATTGTTTTTAAGAAAAGTAGCGAAGATTTATCTGGATTTGCAGAGAAAATTTTAGAGCAGCCCCATGTATTTAAAGGCAAAAACGTATTGATTGATTTGGAAGAAATAGCTTTACGACCATCACAGATCATTCCTTTTGAACCATTGGCTACACTGCAAAAAGAACAAAAAAAATCGTTTGTCATTGTTGCCGATGTTGATTTTGATGAAATTTCTGAAGAAATCGTTGTGGTACCAACCATTCAAGAAGGTTTTGATATTATTGAAATGGAAGAAATTGAACGAGATTTAGGTTTTTAAACCAAATCTCTTTGTTATTTAATTTAAAATGAAACTTAATATTTTAGGTTGCTATTCTGCAACACCCCGCACCATTACCAACCCCACCTCGCAGGTTTTAGAGATAAATAACCAAATGTATCTTATTGATTGTGGTGAAGGAACCCAGGTGCAGTTGCGCAAACACAAAATCAAGTTTTCAAGAATCAACCAGATATTTATTTCACATTTACATGGCGACCACTTCTTTGGATTAATTGGTTTAATATCTACTTTTTCATTATTAAACCGCCCGAATGACCTTCATATTTACGGTCCCAAAGGCATCAAAGAAATCATACTTCTACAAATAAAATTAAGCAAGTCGTATACGAAATACAACCTGTTTTTTCATGAACTGGAATCTACGGAATCAGAATTGATTTTTGAAGATGATAAAATAGAAGTACACACCATTCCGTTAAAGCACAGGGTGTACGCCAATGGATTTTTATTTAAAGAAAAACCAGGTTTACGACGGATAAATATCGATGCTGCACAAGAACAAAATATAGAAGTTTGTTATTTTAATAAATTAAAGCAAGGCAGTGACTTACAACGTGAAGACGGTACAATCATTAAAAACGAAACGGTAACATTTGATCCACAACCTATACAGTCGTACGCTTTTTGTTCGGATACTGTTTATAACGAAGAGATTATTCCGTTGATCAAAGAAGTGGACGTATTGTACCACGAAAGCACTTTTTTAGAACGAGATATTGAAAAATGCATTCCCACAGGTCATTCGACCGCGATGCAAGCTGCTGAAATTGCAAAAAAAGGCCATGTTAAAAATCTGATTTTAGGGCATTATTCCACAAGGTATCCGGAAATTGAATTGTTTAAAAAAGAAGCCGAGACGGTTTTTCAGCCGGTTCTTTTAGCAGATGACGGTAAAGTATTTAAATTTTAAGAAATGAGCGATTTAAGTAATTATAGAAAATCATACGAAAAAAGTGAATTGTTAGAATCGATGATCGATGAAAATCCGATGATGCAGTTTCAAAAATGGTTTTACGAAACTGAAGAATTTGGTGGAGTAGAAGAGGTGAACGCTATGACAATTTCAACGATTGGTTTAGACGGATTTCCAAAATCGCGTGTGGTGTTGTTAAAAAAATACGACGAATACGGATTTACTTTTGTAACCAATTATGATTCTGAAAAAGGAAAAGCGTTGTTACAAAATCCACAAGTATGTTTGTCTTTTTTCTGGCCATCCCTCGAACGGCAAGTTATTATAAAGGGCATCGCCGAAAAACAAACACCAGCTTATTCTGAAGGATATTTTCATTCACGCCCCAAAGGCAGTCAGTTGGGAACTATAGTATCACCGCAAAGTCAGGTCATTCCCAACCGCGAATTTTTAGACAGCAAATTAAAAGATTTAGAAAAACAATTTGAAAATGCAGATGTTGCTAAACCAGAAAACTGGGGTGGTGTCTTGGTAAAACCCGTTTCTATCGAATTCTGGCAGGGTCGTCCTAACCGCTTGCACGATCGCATCAGATACACGCTTACTCCTTCAGGCGACTGGATTACTGAACGATTAGCACCATAACTATACTAATTCAAAAAGGTTCTTAACCTAAATTAAGCATATTGATAGTTAAAATTACGAGATTTGTATATCAATATAATGGTTATGAACGAATTAAAAAAATATACAGATCAATTCAAGACGCGTGAAAAATTACAGCCTGTATTTTTTATCGGTCACGGTTCTCCAATGAACGGAATTGAGCAAAATATATTCTCAAAAAAGTGGCAGGAAATTGGAAAATTTATAGATTTACCCTGTGCAGTTTTAGTTGTTTCAGCTCACTGGTTGTCGCGTGGCACATTTGTTACGGCAATGAGCGAGCCTAAAACCATTCATGATTTTGGCGGCTTTCCACAAGAATTATTCGATGTTCAATACCCGGTGCCTGGAAGTCCGTTTTTAGCTGAGGAAACGACAAAATTAATTACTTCTACAAATGTTGGTTTAGACCATGATTGGGGATTAGATCATGGTACCTGGACGATTGTTCGGCACATGTTTCCCGATGCCAACGTGCCTGTTTTACAATTAAGTATCGATTATTACCAGCCGGCTTCTTATCATTACAATCTGGCAAAAGAGCTGTATTCACTAAGAAAACGAGGCGTATTAATTATTGGCAGTGGAAATATGATTCACAACCTTCGCATGATCGATTGGAACAATATGTCAACTCCGGGCTTTGGTTATGATTGGGCACAATCTTTAAACGAAACCTTTAAAAAGAAAATTATTTCTAAAGAGCATCAATCATTGATTGCTTATCACAGTATGGGCGAGGCGGCAAAACTGGCAATTCCCACACCAGATCATTATTACCCAATGCTTTACTCACTGGCTTTAATGGACGACAAAGATGATGTGGAAATTTTTAATGATGAATACGTTGGTGGTTCATTAAGCATGACCTCGTTCCGTTTTGGATAAAATGGTATATTTGTCAAAAATTGCAGATGAAATCCATTATAACTATTCTTTTTATCGTTTTAAGCTCGAATATTTTTGCACAACCTAAAACCGTTTTAAACCAGACATCATATGATTTTTGGCTGAATGAACCCAATGAACTTACTGAAAAAATGCCCTTGATTGTCTTTCTTCACGGCAAAAGTTTGTCCGGTACCGATATTAATCGTGTGAAACGCTATGGCGCTCTAAAAGGAATTGAAAAAGGATTGAATATACCTGCTTATCTGGTAGCTCCGCAATTACCTTCAGGACCCTGGAATGCTGATAAAATTGACGAAATTGTCAGTTATATGATTAAAAATTACAGTATTGATGAATATCGAATTTATGTTACCGGTATGAGTTTAGGATCTTACGGAACCATGAAATATGTTGGACAATATCCTGACAGAATAGCAGCTGCCGTATCGATTTGTGGTGGTGGCGATGTAAACGATGCTTGTAATTTAGCTCAAGTTCCCATAAAAGTAATTCATGGTGATAAAGATTTCATTGTTCCACTTTCTGAATCAAAAAAAATTGTCAATGCCATAAAGAAATGCAACAATCAGGCACCGGTTGAATTTGAGATTGTTAAAGGCGGAAATCATGGCAGTGTAGAAGATTTATACCGCCATAAAGAATTGTATGATTGGTTATTACAGCATACAAAAGAAAATAATTTGTAATAATAATCTTTTGTTTATTTTTTGAACAATTTAGACTGCAACTTTTTAAAAACCAATTGGTCAACAGGTAAAGAAAAAGGATTTTCTCCGTCAATTGCTATCCAGTTAACCTCCTGAATATTCGTATCTAAAATTTGTAAATTGTCACTATCCAAAATAGTTGCGTAGAAATACAACATTAAAAGTTGTTTGTTATCTTTTGCCAATGATTTTACAAAATGTTCCTGAATATAGAAAGCGTCACCCACTTCAATTTGTAAATTGAGTTCTTCTTTAAATTCTCGTTTCAAACATTCAGCGGTACCTTCTCCAAATTCCAATCCACCGCCGGGTAGCTTCGTTACCATTTTTTCGGCAAAAGGTTCTTTTAATGTTAAAAGTTTATTGTTTAAAATGCACAACGCATAGACACGGACATTAAATCCTTTTAAATTTTGAATTTCCATTGTTCAAAATTAAAACATTTGTTGAATTGTTCATTGCTTGATTTCAAAAAATAATATCGGTGAATTAAACGATATTTTTAATTATAGGGTTTTAAACAGATATTTTTAATTATCTGATAAAAAGCAGATAATTATTGTTTCTAAACCTAAAAATAAATATATTTACTAAAAAAATGATTGCAATAATAACAGGCGATGTTGTCCATTCTCGTTCATTAGCACCTGAAAAATGGCTGAATCACTTAAAAAAAGGATTGATGTTGTTCGGAAATCCACCCGCTGATTGGGAAATTTACCGGGGAGACGGTTTTCAGTTAAAAACATCGTGTCAGGAAGCTTTGTTACATGCTATTTTACTAAAAGCGTGGATCAAACATTTCAAAGAAATTGATGTTAGATTAAGTATTGGTATTGGCAAAGAAACTTTTGTTGGAACTAAAGTTACAGAAGGTAATGGAACTGCTTTTGAGCTTTCGGGCGAAGGATTTGATGCGTTAGAAAAGAAAAATTTAATTTTACTTACCGAAGATAAATTGCTGAACGACACTTTTAGGGTAGTTATTGATTTAGCTTTGTTGGTGATGGATAAATGGACAGAAAAATCGGCTGAAGTTCTGTTCATCAAATTAAGAAATCCTAAGTTGAATCAAACCGAAATTGCTCAAATGCTCAATAAAAAACAAGGTACTATTAGCGAGGCACTAAAAAGGGGCGGTTATGATGAAATTGAACAACTTATAAATTTTTACAACCAAATAATGAAACAGTATGTGGCTACTTCTTCTTAAATTTTTAACGGCGCATTTTTTAGGAGATTTTGTTTTTCAGACCAGAAAAATGGTTCAAAACAAAAAAAAGCCAGTATATTTTTTAGCTCACATTGCTATTCATGCATTCTTGCTGTGTGTGTTCTTATTCAATGTCAACATGTGGTGGGCAATTATATTTGTGGTTTTGTTTCACGCTTTATTTGATTGGTTAAAATTAAAACTGACAAAAAAGATTAAAATTCCTGTCTTATTTTTAGTTGATCAACTACTGCATATTTTAACCATTACTACTGTTTTAATCGTTTTTTCTACTTTAAGAATTTCATTCGATTTTATAAATCAACCCGAATTCTGGCTGATTTTAATAGCAATAGTTTTGGTAACTCAGGTAATGGCAGTTTTCATCAGGATTCTGTTGTCGCCCTATCAAAACCATAAAAAGATTACTCCATTAAATGATACGGACCAAAAAGTATTATTCAACGCAGGAAAATACATTGGAATTTTAGAACGATTATTTATTTTTGGCTTCGTAGTGGCAAATTTTTGGGAAGGCATTGGTTTTCTACTCGCCTCAAAATCAATTTTCAGATTTGGAGATTTAAACAATGCTAAAGAACGTCATTTAACAGAATATGTTTTAATTGGAACTTTCTTAAGTTTTGGTAGTGCTATCGTTGTAGGTTTAATTTTCAACCATGTTATAAAAAATCTGTTATGAATAATATAGAAGACTTTCGCAATTACTGCTTGTCGTTTAAAGGTGTAACCGAAAAATTTCCCTTTGATGAAAGCACATTGGTATTTTACGTCATGAACAAAATGTTCTGTCTGGTTGATATTGAAGCGTTTGATTATTGCAATTTAAAATGTGATCCTGAGGAAGCGGAAGAATTGCGGGCTCAATACAATGGCATAAAACCAGGATACCACATGAGTAAAAAACATTGGAACAGTGTTTATTTTAACAGTGACATTTCTGAAAACCAAATCAAAGAAATGGTTGTAAAGTCTTACGATTTAGTGGTTAAGGGGTTAACAAAAAAAGACAGAGCTTTGTTAGAAACTATACAATAGAAAAATCAATCCAATAAATACAAATACTCTAAACCATAGCGATCTGTAATTTTTTTACCACTTACTTTTCGCATATCCGCATTAGGGTTGTCAATAAAATTGGGTAGTGGAGATAAATTTAATTTGTTGGCTTCCCGAGTATAAAAATCTCTGCGATTGTGTTTTATGGGGGCAACTATATTAAAAATTTCATTGGGAATATTGCTTGTTAGCATGCGCTCCATAAAACGGATAATATCATTTCTATGTACCATGTTTACAGGATTATTTGCATCTTCAACAAGGTCTTTCTTTACTATAAACCGCACAGGGTGACGGTCTTCACCAATCAATCCGCCTAAACGAAGAATGGAAGCATTAAAATTTAGGTTGTTTAAAAGCAATTGTTCAATGGTTACAATTTGTCGATCCATTTCAGAAACCGGGACAATCGGTGTATTTTCATCTACCATACCTCTCAGCGAAAGATAAACCGTGGTAGAGCTGGTGAAAATAACTTCTTTAATTTGGTGTTTTTCAATAAACGGAAGAACATATTTTATTTTATCAACATAATTTTTTTCGACATTTTGTGTTCTTCCGGGTGGAACAGTAATAATCAGCAAATCGGTTTCGGCAAGCAGTTGGTCTAAACCATTATTGGCGGTATCACCAATGGTTATTAGAAAAGCATCAATATTGTTTTCTTTAAAAAACAAAAGTTTTTCTGTTGTTGTGGTCGAAACTTTAACTTGATGTCCGTTGGCTTTAAGCTGTAAAGCTAACGGGCTGCCCAACCATCCTGCTCCAAGTATGCTGATTTTTTTCATAATTTAAAACTGATTGATTGTTTGACGAATGGCAACCAGTTTTTTCATTAATGGTTCAAAATAATCTAAATGCAACATATTGGCTCCATCGCTTTTGGCATTTTTAGGATCAAAATGTGTTTCAATAAAAATTCCATCTACTCCTACAGCTATTCCGGCTTTGGCAATTGTTTCAATTAAATCGGGTCTTCCACCGGTTACGCCACTTGTTTGATTGGGTTGTTGTAAAGAGTGGGTAATGTCTAAAACCGTTGTGGCATATTGCTGCATTGTAGGAATACCACGGTAATCAACAATCATATCCTGATAACCAAACATAGTACCCCGATCGGTTAACATAATGTTTTCATTGTTACAGTCTAAAACCTTTTGTACGGCGTGTTTCATACTTTCAGGACTCATAAATTGTCCTTTTTTCAGGTTTACTGTTTTACCTGTTTTCGCAGCTGCTACAACCAAATCGGTCTGGCGGACTAAAAATGCAGGAATCTGTAAGACATCAACATAAGCGGCAGCCATTTCGGCATCGCTGCTTTCGTGTATATCGGTAACGGTTGGTACATTAAATTCTTTAGAAACTTTTTCAAGGATTTTCAGTGCTTTTTCATCTCCAATTCCGGTAAATGAATCAATGCGTGAACGATTTGCTTTTTTAAAAGAACCTTTAAAAACCAATGGTATTTTTAAATGATCGGTAATAGTAACTAATTTTTCGGCAATTTTAAAAGCCATTTCTTCTCCTTCAACGGCACACGGCCCTGCCAGTACAAAAAAATTGTTGCTGTCAAGGTTTTTAATATTGGGTATGTTTTGTAAGTTCATTATTTTCTTTTTTTAGCGTTATTCACAACTACATTTGTTGTATTAGGATTTGATTTTGTTTTAAAAACCCAGGCATATAATGCCGCATATATTACTCCTAAAGACAGGCTGTTCATCACACCTTGGCGAATAGCAAAGTTTATATTGTGTATCAATTCTAAACTTTCGCGTGTTTGTCTGCCTTTTGCCATTTGATATTCGATCATATTATTAAAATAATCCGGAGAAATATTTTCGTAAATAATGTATTGCGAAATAGGACTTAAAATGGTCAGCAAACCAGTAAGAATCAATCCAAATTTAAAAGTGCTTTTAAATTCCCATACGGTATTTTTCCCTAAAGATTTTTTCTTGTCAATAAAAGCAATTGCCCACAAAAAGGTTAAAATAATGTAATAAATAAATGCAGTTATTAAAATATTGCTGAAATCTTTATGATAACCTAAAGCCTGTTCTAAGGCAGCCCATAAGCATGTAAAAGCAGTAATAATGCCTGCCCATTTAAGTTCGATACCTATTTTGTTCATTGTACTTTAAAAGTTTTAACAAAAATAATCAAACTTTTAGCACAAAAAAAATGCTTAATCATAAAAATTACTTAATGATTTTTTTTATATTTAGTAAAAAATAAGCGTTTTTTTTAAAACAATTGCTAAAATAGATGAATATGAAAAAGTTAATATTAATTCGACACGGAAAATCGTCTTGGGGTATGCCTGTAAAAGATCACGGAAGACCATTAAACAATAAAGGAATTAAAAATTCTAATCTTATTTTTGAACAAATTCAAACAAAACTTCCAGAACGGTTTTTGGTATGGTCAAGTACGGCAAAACGTGCGCGCGATACGGCGAAAATCTTTAATGAAGTGCTAAACATTCCACAAGAATTAACCGTTTTAGACGACGATTTATATACATTTGACGAGGCTATTTTAACCAAAACAATAAAAAATTGTAATGATTCTGTTCCAAGCCTGATTATTTTTGGACATAATAATGCAATTACAGATTTTGTTAATAAATTTGGAAACAAATTCATTGAAAATGTTCCAACATCCGGCGTGGTGATCATTGAATTTCCCCAGGAAAACTGGAACAATATTAGCAATGGAAAAACCGTTACAACACTGTTTCCAAAAGATTTAGTAAATGCAGATTAACCAACCAAAATATATTGACCGCGAAAAAAGCTGGCTGGCTTTTAACGAGCGTGTTTTACAGGAAGCTGCCGACCGTACAGTTCCACTTTTAGACCGTTTGCGGTTTTTAGGAATTTTTTCAAACAATCTTGATGAATTTTTTAGGGTAAGATATGCCACCGTACGTAGAATTTCTATATCAAAAAATCACGGAAAAAAACTGATTAATAACGTTAATGCAAAAACATTGTTGCAGGATATTACCGAAATTGTGATTAAATTACAGACAAAAAGTCTTGAAATTTTAAATGAAATAGAAACCGAGTTGGAAAACGAAGGTATTTTTATTGTTGATGAAAATCAGGTTGATACCGATCAAATTGAATTTATCCGTGATTTTTTTACACATAAAGTAAGTCCTGATTTGGTAACCATTATCCTGAATGATTTAGATGAATTTCCCATTATTCGTGATTCTTATGGATATCTGGCAGTTAAATTGGTAAAAAAATCGGGTGAAGATTCGCACAAATCAATAAAAAAACGTACCCGATACGCTTTAATAGAAATTCCTGCACAAATAAACCGTTTTGTTGAACTTCCAAAAAAAGACGGTAAACAATACATTATTATGCTTGATGATGTGATCAGGATTAATTTGGATAACATCTTTTCTATTTTTGAATTTGAAAGTATTTCGGCACACATGATTAAAATCACCCGTGATGCAGAGTTGGATTTTGATTCAGATTTACACAAATCGTTCCTCGAGAAAATATCAAATTCAGTACGCGACCGCAGAGTGGGCGAGGTGGTTCGGTTTGTTTACGACAGTACGATAGACAAAGATACATTGGATTTTTTCCTTGATAAAATGGATATTGAAGCGGTTGATAGTATTATCCCGGGCGGACGATATCACAATCGCCGCGATTATATGAGTTTCCCTAATTTAGGAAGAAACGACTTAATTACCGAAAAAATTCAACCATTACCGGTAAGTGGATTGACCTTGCAAGGCAGCTTGCTTCAGCAAATCAAAAACAAAGATTTTTTAATCCACACGCCTTTTCAATCGTTCAATTATATCGTGAAATTTTTGCGTGAAGCCGCTTTAGATCCTAAAGTAACAAGCATAAAAATCACATTATACCGTTTAGCAAAAAATTCGCAGATTATTTCATCGTTGATCAATGCGGCAAAAAATGGCAAGAAGGTTACGGTGCAAATTGAGTTGCAGGCACGCTTTGATGAAACAAGTAATATTAACTATGCCGAAATTATGCAGGCAGAAGGTATCAGATTGATTTTTGGGGTAAAAGGATTAAAAGTACACAGTAAAATTTGTGTTATTGAACGTTTAGAAAACAAAAAAATCAAGCGTTATGGTTTCATTTCAACAGGCAATTTTAATGAAAGCACTTCAGCTCTTTACACCGATGTTACGCTTTTAACTGCCGATGCACGTATCATGAAAGAAGTAAATAAGGTGTTTGAATTTTTTGAAGTAAATTATAAAATTTACCGATACAAAGATTTAATTGTCTCGCCACATTATACCCGCTTAAAATTTACAAAGCTAATTGATGAGCAAATAGAAAAAGCTTTAGATAATAAGCCGGCAATGATACGTTTGAAAATGAACAGTTTATCAGATTATAAAATGATTGATAAGCTGTATGACGCAAGCCGTGCCGGAGTTAAAATACAATTGATTGTTCGAGGTATTTGCTGTTTAATACCCGGAATTCCTGGATTAAGTGACAATATAGAAGCAATCAGTATTGTAGATAATTTATTGGAACATTCGCGCATTTATATTTTTGGAACAGATGAAGACGCAAAAGTTTATATTTCATCTGCCGATTTTATGACCCGAAATATAGACGAAAGGGTAGAAGTAAGTTGTCCGGTATATGACAACGATATAAAAACCGAATTAATAGATACTTTTAAAATATATTGGAAAGGAAATGTGAAGGTTCGTTTGCATTCTGAACGCTTAGAAAACCGTTACCGACGCTTGGGAGAAGAGCGTTTTAAGGCACAAGATGAACTTTACAATTACTACCGGAATAAAATTGATGTTGTTTTAGATTAATGATAAAGATAAAAAAATACGCAGCCATTGATATTGGTTCAAACGCCATGCGTTTACTGATATCAAATGTTATTGAAGAGGAAAATAAGCCCACACAATTTAACAAAAGTCATTTAATACGCGTGCCCATACGTTTAGGGCAAGATGCTTTTACCGTTGGAGAAATTTCTGAAGAAAATTCAGACCGAATGATAAAAGCAATGAAGGCTTTTAAGTTATTAATGGATGTTTATAAGGTTGAAAAATATGCTGCTTGTGCCACATCGGCAATGCGCGAGGCATATAACGGCAATGAATTGGTAAATGAAATAGTTTCTAAAACCGGAGTGAAAATTGATATTATTGAAGGTAAAACAGAAGCCGCCATTATAGCAAATTCAGATTTAGAATCTTTTATAAAAAAAGACGGACATTATCTATATGTTGATGTAGGTGGCGGAAGTACGGAATTCACTGTTTTTTCTAACGGAAAACAAATCGTATCAAAATCTTTTAAAAACGGAACCGTAAGATTGTTGAACAATATGGTAACCGAAAGTGTTTGGGTCGAAATTGAAAAATGGATTAAAACCCACACGCATGATTTAGAAGATTTGGAAATTATTGGTTCAGGCGGAAATATTAATAAAATATTTAAAATGTCGGGAAAAACCAATGATAAACCACTAACCCAAAGCTATTTAATACAGCGTTTTAAATATCTTAATTCATTATCTTACGAAGAGCGTATATCAACATTAGGTCTAAACACAGACCGAGCCGATGTTATTATTCCTGCAATAAAAATATATGTCAACGCAATGAAATGGAGTAACGCAAAATATATCTACGTACCAAAAATTGGACTATCAGACGGAATTGTGAAAGCAATGTATTACAAAAACACAAAAATTAATGTAAATAAAATCCTTTAACATTGTTAAAGGATTTTTATTTATGTTAAAAACAATACCCGTTCTCGGCAATCACCTTAGAAGCAATGATTTCTCTTAATTCAATTACATTTGGATAGTTTTCATATTTAGTAAATCTGCGTAAGCCCATCAGCATCATGCGTTGCTCATCGCCTTCAGCAAAAGAAATAATTCCTTCTTTTCCTTTCTGGGCAATGGTTTCAACGGCGTTATACAGATACAATTGTGCCATGGCTATTTGTTCTTTCACTGTTTCTTTTCCTTTAGAATGGGCTAATTTTTCCGTTCTTAAAATGGTAGATTCTGCCATGTAAATCTCAATTAAAATATCAGCTGCTGCCAATAATAACTGTTGGTTTTCTTCTAATTCGGTACCGTATTTTTGAACTGCCGAACCGGCTACCATTAAAAAGGCTTTTTTAAGTTTCGCCAAAATTGCTTTTTCTTCTGCGAATAATTCATCATAATCTGGTGTTGTAAAATCGGGAATACCCATTAATTCCTCACCCACAGCCATTGCCGGACCTAAAAGATCAACATGACCTTTCATTGCTTTCTTTATAAGCATTCCCACAGAAAGTAATCGATTGATTTCGTTCGTTCCTTCATAAATACGGGTAATTCGGGCATCTCTCCAGGCACTTTCCATAGGCGTATCTTCTGAAAAGCCCATTCCACCAAAAATCTGAATACCCTCATCGGCACAAATTTGTGCATCTTCTGACACAGCAACTTTTAAAATAGAACATTCAATGGCAAATTCTTCAACACCTTTTAATTCGGCTTCCTGATGCGAATTACCGTTTTCTAATCTCATTTTTATGCGGTTTTCAATATCGCCTGCCGCTCTGTAAGTAGCCGATTCTCCTGCATAAGTACTGGTTGCCATATCGGCAATTTTTTTGCGGATGGCTCCAAAATTAGCAATCGGAGTTTTGAATTGAATGCGTTCGTTGGCATATTCTACTGCTTTAGAAACAATTCGTCGTTGAGAATCTAAACAAGCTGCGGCTAATTTAATACGACCGATGTTTAAGGCATTCATTGCGATTTTGAAACCTTCGCCTCTTCCTGCCAACATATTTTCAACAGGAACCAAGGTATCGTTGAAAAACACTTGTCTGGTTGAACTGGCACGGATTCCCAATTTGTGTTCTTCTTCACCTAAGGTAATTCCGTTTGTGTTATTTGGATCGTATTCTACAATAAATCCGGTAATGTTTTTATCGTCTTCAATTCGGGCAAAAACAATCATTAAGTGACAAAAACCTGCATTGGAAATCCACATTTTTTGTCCGTTAATTTTGTAATGTTTGCCATCTTCGGTCAGTTCAGCTTTGGTTTTTCCGGAATTAGCATCCGAACCAGCTCCCGGTTCTGTTAAACAGTAAGATCCAAACCATTCACCCGAAGCCAATTTTGGAACGTATTTTTGTTTCTGCTCTTCCGTTCCATATAAAGTGATAGGCATCGTTCCAATTCCTGTATGTGCTCCGAAAGCTGTTGAGAATGAGCCAGATACGCCTGAAATGTAATCGCAGGTAAGCACGGTAGAAGCAAACCCCATACCTAAACCACCGTAAGATTCGGGCACAGCAACACTTAAAAAGCCGAGTTCTCCTGCCTTTTTCATTGATTCTTCGGTAAAAGCATAGTCTTTTTTCTCGAAGCGTTCTTTGTTTGGCCATAATTCCCGATCAACGAATTCTTGTACCGAATCACGCATCATTTTTTGTTCTTCTGTAAAATCCTCTGGTGTGAAGATGTTTTCTGCTTGGATTTCTTTAACGATAAATTGACCGCCTCTTATTATATTTTCCATTGTGTATGTTTTTAGAGAAAAGAAAATAGAATATAGATGATAGACTATTTCAAATTGTTTTGAAAAGCCATTGTCATGCGTTGAAATTCTTCTATTTTATTTTCGAGTTGATTAAAAAGTTCTTTATTGATATATTTTCTATGTTGTGCAATATGTAATTGTGTAAGTAATTCAAAAGATGATCCTAAGGAAATATCTAAAAAATGATTAAAAGATTTATCTGTTCTTGCAGAACCTTCGGCAATATTTGAAGGAATAGAAATAGAGCAACAACTAATTTGTGAATTAAGACTATATTTTTCATGTGTAGGAAAATTTAATAAGATATCAGAAATGTCATTAGCTATTTCCAATGCTAACTGCCAAATCTTTAAATTCTTGTAATTATGTCTTTTTCCTACACTCATAACAATCTATTCTCTTTTCTCTATGTTCTATTCTCTTAAATTAAAGCAACTCATAAACTCCTGCAGCTCCTTGTCCTGTACCTACACACATTGTAACGATTCCGTATTTATTACCACGTCTTTTCATTTCGTCAAAAAGCTGAACTGATAATTTTGTTCCTGTACAACCCAAAGGGTGTCCCAAAGCAATAGCTCCTCCGTTTACGTTTATGATGTCGGGATTTAAGCCCAATTCTCTAATAACCGCCAGCGATTGTGAAGCAAAAGCTTCGTTCAATTCAAATAATTCAATGTCATTTAGCTGTAATCCTGCCTGTTCAACTGCTTTCGGAATGGCTTTAACAGGGCCAATTCCCATAATTCTCGGTTCCACTCCCGCAGCTGCATAGCTTACCATTCGTGCAATTGGTTCAAGATTTAGTTCTTTAACCATTTCTTCACTCATAACCATTACAAAAGCAGCTCCATCGCTCATTTGAGAAGAATTTCCTGCGGTTACGCTTCCTCCGTTAGCAAATACAGGTTTTAGATTTGCTAATGCTTCAATTGATGTTCCTGCTCTTGGACCTTCGTCTTTAGTAACGGTGTAAGATTTGGTTTCTTTTTTACCCTTCGCGTTCACGAAAGTCTCTTCAACTGTAATTGGAACGATTTGTTTGTCGAATTTTCCTTCTGCTTGTGCTTTCAATGCTTTTTGATGCGAATGGAAAGCAAACTCATCTTGGTCTTCACGGGAAACGTTGTACTTTTCAGCCACTGCTTCGGCTGTAAGTCCCATTCCCCAATAGTAATCTTCATTTCCTTGTTTGGCAACTTCATAATCGGGTGTGGGTTTGTATCCTCCCATCGGGATAAAACTCATACTTTCTGCTCCTCCTGCAATGATACAATGTGCCATTCCACTTTGGATTTTGGCTGTTGCCATTGCAATGGTTTCCAATCCCGAAGCACAATAACGGTTTACCGTTACTCCCGGAACATCGGTAATCTTCAATCCCATAAGCGAAATAAGCCGTCCGACATTCAGGCCTTGTTCGGCTTCGGGCATTGCATTTCCGACCATTACGTCGTCAATTCTCGTTTTGTCAAAATCAGGTAACTCATTCATCAGGTACTGAATGGTTTCTGCTGCCAATTCATCAGGTCTCTTGAACCTGAAAACTCCTTTTGGTGCTTTTCCTACGGCTGTTCGGTAAGCTTTAACTATGTATGCTGTTTTCATGATTTTCTTTTTTTAATTGTATATTGTATTGTTGTATAATGTATATTGTAAGTGAATATTGAACTATTTGTTTTCCAAAGAACTTTGGAGCTTTATTATCATATTTTGGATATACTGAATCTCAGATTCTAAAGACAAAAATTGTTCTTCTGTCAGATAGCCAATATTTTTAGAAATTATGATTTGTGTTTCAAATTCAAAAGAAGAACCAAGAGCAATTCCCAAAAAGTTGTTAAAATCTTTTCTTGATTTTCTTCCACACCCCTCCGCAATATTTGAGGGAACTGAAACTATACATCTCCTGATTTGAGAAACTAACCCGAAAAGCTCATCTTTCGGAAATCCTTTAGTCAATAAATATGTTTCAGTAACCAATTCAATCGCCTTTTGCCAAACTTTTAGTTCTTTAAAATAATTCATATTCTTTGGTTTTTGTATATTGTAAATTTTAATTACGAGTTACCCATAAACAGAAATTCTTGTCCATATTGATTTTGAAATCTTTTTCTTTTAATATTTCTTTTATTTCAGTTGAATTTTCTAAAACTTTTGCCAAATCTCTTGCTACTGCTGAACCACTAATATTATTATTTACAAATCCGTTTTTATATTCGAGATTAAATGAATAATTACTTCTGTTACCAACATTATTAAAGTCTTCCGAATTTAATTTAATTGATTGTTTAATTTCAGAACTTCTTAATTTGTTGGTTATAGTTGCTCTTTGCTTTACCCATAAATCAGTATATTTTCCAGTTATATTATTTTTCTGTTTGTTGGATTTTTAAAATTATTCTTGTTGATATTATTACTTGCATTTGTAGCACATTCTTTTCGTAATTGTTGCAAAGTGTTTTTAAACAAGTTTTTAGGGTTTTTAGAAATATTTAAAATCGGAACTAATTCGTCAATTATTTCAGTTTCTAAATCTTCTATTTCTTGCTTTGTTTTTGGATAATCAAAAAACGATAATGCCAGATTATTTTTCATCCAATTTGTGATTTTTTCTTCACTATCATCGTCAAATTTAAAATGGCTGTATCTCCCTTTGTGATAATCGGTTTCATTTCTTGGTATTGGGTTTAAATTTTCTTGCTCACGAAGTAATGATCCAATAGATTTTCTAACGGTAGAACTTCCTGTTTTACCCGATGTAAAGTGAGTTTTTGCATCTCTTTCTTCTTGACTTGATTCTGTTTTTCCAATGTAAATAATTTGGTGTTTTGATACAGAATCACCTAACAACGGAAAATCATCTCCTGTAAAAAATATGGTATAAATTCCAGGAAATTTTGAAAAAGATTTAATTTTTAAAAAATCAGTTTCTTCTTTTCTTAATAGTTCAATTATTTCTTTTGTTGTCATAGATCAATCTGAATTACTCATTTTACATTATACAATATACAACAATACACCATACATCAATTACGCAACGGTTTCCCTTTTGTTAACATATATTGAATACGTTCTAATGTTTTCTTTTCGGTACACAAACTTAAAAATGCTTCTCTTTCTAGATCTAACAGATATTGTTCGGTTACTAATGTGGGCTCAGATAAGTCGCCGCCTGCTATAACATAAGCTAACTTGTTGGCGATTTTACGGTCGTGATCTGAAATGTATTTTCCCGCCAGCATACCATCGGTTCCGACTAAAAATGCCCCTAATGCCTGTTTACCTAAAACCTGAATGTCTTTGCGGTGTACAGGTTGTGTGTAACCGGCTTGGGCAAGTAATAAAGCGTGTTTTTTGGCTTCGGCAATTTGTCGGTCTTTATTGATTACAATCACGTCTTTGCCTTTTTGTAGAATACCTAAATCGTAGGCTTCGTAGGCTGATGTAGCTACTTTGGCTGTTCCTACGGTCATGAAATATTCTTGTAAAATATTGAGTTTGACATCGTTTTTCTTAAATTGATCTGAAGCACGCAATGCCATTTCTTTGGAACCGCCACCTCCGGGAATCACTCCCACGCCAAATTCTACTAAACCAATATAGGTTTCGGCAGCTGCTACGGCCTTATCGGCATGCATGGTTAATTCGCAACCACCGCCTAATGTCATTCCGTGTGGAGCAGCAATTACTGGAATAGCCGAATAACGCACCCGCATCATGGTATCCTGAAATGATTTTATGGCGAAATTCAATTCATCATATTCTTGTTCCACAGCCATCATAAAAATCATTGCCAGATTGGCTCCTACCGAAAAATTAGCCGCCTGATTTCCAATAACCAAACCTTCGTATTCGTTTTCTGCTATATCAATGGCTTTGTTGATACCTGAAATAACGCCGCCGCCAATAGCATTCATTTTAGAATGGAATTCTAAATTCAAAATTCCATCGCCTAAATCGTGTAAAGTGGTTTCTGAATTGCCCCAAACTTTTTTATTGTTACGGATATTGTCCAGAATGATGAATGTGTCTTGCCCGGGAATCTTTTTCTGTGATTTTGAAGGAATATCGTAATAATAATTCGATCCGTCTTTCACTGTATAAAACGACTGATTGCCTGACGCTAACATTTCTTCAATCCAAGGAGCCGCCTGTTCTCCGGTTTCTTTAATCATATCCAATCCGGCTTGGACACCAACGGCATCCCAAATTTGAAATGGTCCGTGTTCCCAGCCAAATCCGGCTTTCATGGCATCGTCTATTTTGTATAAATCATCGGTAATTTCAGGAATACGGTTCGAAACATAAGCAAACAATCCGGCAAAAGATCTTCGATAGAATTCGCCTGCTTTGTCTTTTCCTTTGACTAAAACTTTGAATCGGTCAATAACTTTATCAATGCTTTTTGTTGCTTCTAAGGTTTGGAAATTCGCTTTTTGTTGCGGACGATATTCTAAGGTATTTAGATCTAATGAAAGAATGTCTTTATCTACTTTTTTGTAAAACCCTTGTTTGGTTTTGCTGCCCAACCATTTATTTTCCATCATTTTAGAGATGAAATCGGGCAATTGGAATAGATTATGTGCTTCGTCGTTCGGACAATTTTCGTACAATCCGTTGGCAACGTGTACCAAAGTATCCAATCCCACCACATCAACCGTGCGGAACGTAGCCGATTTTGGTCTGCCAATAACAGGTCCGGTCAGTTTATCGACTTCTTCAATGGTCATTTCCATGTCTTTAACCAGATGAAACAGACTCATAATACCGTAAATTCCGATGCGGTTTCCAATAAACGCAGGTGTGTCTTTGGCAACAACTGATGTTTTACCTAAAAATTGTTCTCCGTAATTATTTAAGAAATCCAAAACTTCGGGTTTTGTTTTTGGTCCCGGAATGATTTCGAACAATTTCAAATAACGCACAGGATTAAAAAAATGTGTGCCGCAGAAATGTTCTTGAAAATCTTCGCTGCGACCTTCGCTCATCAAATGAATGGGAATTCCGGAAGTATTGGAAGTAATCAATGTTCCGGGTTTACGGTATTTTTCAATTTGCTCATAAACAGCTTTTTTAATATCCAAACGCTCTACAACCACTTCGATTATCCAATCTACTTCTTTTATTTTTGCCAAATCATCGGTCGTGTTCCCGGTTGTAATTCTGTCGGCAAATTTTTTATCGTAAATAGGCGAGGGGTTCGATTTTAAGGCAGCAACTAAATTATCGTTGACAATTCGGTTGCGAACAGCATTATTTTCTAACGTCAGTCCTTTTTTCTGTTCAACATCGGTGAGTTGATTAGTAACAATGTCCAGAAGCAACACTTCAGCACCAATGTTTGCAAAATGACACGCAATACCCGATCCCATAATTCCGGAACCAATAACTGCCACTTTTTTTATTCTTCTTTTCATATTTTATGTATATTGTATTGTTGCATATTGTTCTAATAAATGTCTTTAGAAAGGATTAATTCCTGAATGGTTTCTGACATTTCGATAAATTTACCAATCTCTTGTTGTGTAAATGTTTCCATAAGTTTATCGTTGAATTTTAAAACGGTTTGTTTAGAAAGTGTTCGTTTTTCAAGACCTAATTCTGTGAGAAAAATATCTACTCCGCGACCGTCTTTTGGATTTTTCTTTTTATAGATCAAACCTTTGTCTTCCATTGTTTTCAGCGTTCTTGTTAAACTGGTGGGTTCCATGCCCAAACGCGGAGCCAAGGCTGTTGACGGTGTTCCTTCTTTATCAATGTTTAACAAAGCAAAGCCCACAGCCATTGAGGCACCATATTTAGAGGCTTCTTCGTTATACATTCGGGCAATTGCCTGCCAGGTGTTTTTTATGATTGAATCGATTGTTTTATTTTTCATGTAACCATTAAAAAGTTATGAAATCAAATATAATAAAAAAATAGTATGCATGCATACTATTTTTAATAAATTTATATCGATAAAGCAAAAATTATAGATTTGCTATTTTTACATCTCTTTTTATAAAAATAATTTATAAAAAAATCTATTTACCATCTTTTCCAAAATTGCCACCATCTAATTTTTACATATTTTGTTACTACAATACCTGTTAAAACTACGGCTTCTTCTTCTTTAAGGTAAAACTTCTGTTCAAAAGATAATTGACTTTTGTAAATACGCGTTTCCAAATCATGAAAACCAGGATATTTTATAACAATTGTAATAGAATCATTGGTGAAATTTTCAGGAAGATTGATTGAAAAATTCCCTTCTGAATCGGTTTCAAATTCTAAATTAAATTTTTTTATAAAAATATCGGCACCAGGAATAGGCTCTTCAGATTCCGTTAAAACTTGTCCTTTTAAGGTATTTTTGAGACTGTCTGTTCTGATATTATGTTTTTTTATATCAATTCTTTTGTAATTAGATTCATTTTTAGAAACATTTAAACTATTTGTTTTTGATACTAAAGGAGATGCAAAAATACTTCCGGTTGATCCTATTAAAAAAATAGCTGTTAGTACTTTACGTAATTTTGATCTGTTTTTTTTAGATGGAATTTCTATGAGTCGATCTAATTGTGATACAGACATTCTACCACAAATTCTGCTTTTTGATTGCTCAATAATCTGAATAATTTCTGTATTGTCAAGTTTTGTAAAATCAATAACTTCTTTTGAACATTGCAGGCAAAATTTTCCTCTATCGTGAGGTTGCATAGTGCTCCATTTCTCATTACAGGGATCCTGAATATTTAATAAATAATTATTTTTCAATCTATTTGGTTTAAAGTAAATACTAAAACTAAATTATTTTGAATACAACCCCTCATATAAATCTTTGTACTTTTCTAAAATCACTTTCCGTTTTAATTTAAGGGTAGGTGTAAGCTCTCCTGTTTCAATAGACCATACATTAGGAGTTAAGGCAAATTTTTTCACTTGTTCCCATTTACCAAATTGCGGATTAATTAAATCGATTTCTTTTTGAATGCGTTCTATTACCAATTCGTTTTTAACCACTTCTTCTAATGTAAATCCAATGGTTACTTTGTTGCGGTTTGCCCATTCTTTAATAAAGTCAAAACTTGGCTGAATTAAAGCTGCCGGCATTTTTTGTCCTTCGCCAACAACCATGATCTGTTCAATAAAACGCGATTGTTTCATAGCGTTTTCAATCATTTGCGGAGCAACGTATTTACCGCCACTTGTTTTAAACATTTCCTTTTTACGGTCGGTGATAAACAAAAATCCGTCGGAATCAACCATACCGATATCGCCTGTGTGAAACCATCCGTCAATAAAAGCTTCTTTGGTTTTTTCTTCGTCTTTAAAGTATCCCTGTGAAATTGAGGGTCCCTGACAAAGAATTTCACCGTCTTCGGCTATTTTTACTGTTACATTATCTAAAACACGACCCACTGAACTGATTTTCCAACCGTGATTGCGTTGGTCGTTCACAGCAATTACCGGTGATGTTTCTGTTAAACCGTAACCTTCCATAACCGGAATGTTTGCACCCCCGAAAATTCGTGCTAATCGAGGAGAAAGCGGTGCCGAACCTGAAACCAACAATTCTAAATTACCGCCTAAGGCATCGTGCCATTTAGAAAAAATCAGCTTGCGGGCGATTTTTAATTTAAATTCGTAAAAAGATCCGTTTACTTTATAAGGTTTAAAATCTTCTGCTAAACGCAATGCCCAGAAAAACAAGACTTTTTTAACACCTGAAAGCTCAGATCCTTTGGCATAAATTTTATCGAATACTTTTTCTAAAACTCTTGGAACCACCGTCATTACCTGTGGTTTTACTTCTTGCAGGTTATCGGATATTTTATCGATAGATTCTGCAAAGTAAATCGAAACACCCATGTATTGGAACAAATATAAAATCATCCGTTCAAAAATGTGGCAGCACGGTAAAAAGCTTAAGGCGGTATATTTACCCGCTTCAAAAGGCACACGGTGTTGCGATCCCATTACATTGCTTACAATATTATCGTGTGTTAGTAAAACACCTTTGGGGGTCCCTGTAGTTCCCGATGTATAAATAATAGATGCTAAATCGTTTGGCGCTACATTGGCTTTTGCAACTTCTAAATCGTTTGTATTTTGTGCCTCTTTACCGGCGGTAATAATCTGCGACCAGTGTGCACAACCCGGAATTTCATCAAAAGAGAAAATTCCACGTAATTTAGGAATATTGAATTTTACCGCGTCTAATTTTTCTAAAACGATTTTGTCTGAAACAAAAACGTAAATACTTTCAGAGTGTTTTATGATATACTCATAGTCGTGTTCCGAAATGGTTGGATAAATAGGCACGGTAACGGCACCGGTTTGCAAAATACCAATGTCCATAATATTCCATTCGGTTCTGTTGGTAGATGTAATCAGGGCAATTTTATCGCCTTTTTTTACGCCCATTGAAAGCAACGCTTTAGAAACGTAATTTGCCTGTTCTATATATTCTTGTACGCTTGTTGATTTCCAAACGCCGTTGTATTTTGTAGAAAAAGCTTTTTCTAACGGATAATTTTGCAACTGATAATAAGGAATATCGAATAATCTACCTATTTGTGACATATTTTTTGAATGTTTTAATGACTGCCTCTGCAAAATATTATTTTTTTAGTGAATTTGCAAATGTTTTTTAATATTGTTAGAAATTAGGTGTTGGGTGCTTGATGTGTTTATAACGAACTTTTAATTACTTAAAGCGTTAAATTCTTTTAATTTTTCCATTCCTTCCAGATAAGCTTCTGTTGCCGGAAATTCTTTATTCTCATCACCAGCATTTATTAAAGCCCCATTTTTATAGAAATAATCGGCATAATGTAACAGTTTGTTGGCGTTGTTGGCATCGGTTTCTTCAATGATACACGCAATTAATTGATTTTCTTTATAATAAAATACTTTTTGAAGCGTGTATTTGTCAAAAACGGTGTAAATGATAGAAAAGGTTTTGGTATCGGGCAAAATATAATATGCCAAATCGTACAGAGTACCGTTAGCCAATGTCCCGTTTTTGTTTACGGGATCAAACCATTCGTTTTGAGAAGTGGCTTGTATGTAGCTTTGAATTTGTTTGATTTCTGTATCACTATCTTGTGCAAAAGCAGTGGAAATTGAAAAGAGTAACAGGAAACTTGCTATTATTTTTTTCATTATTATTTTAATTTAATACGTTCGGTTCTGTTTGCTAATTCCCAGGCGGTTACAAAGATTAATTGCGTGCGTTTCAGCATCTGGTCAAAATCAATTTTTTCTATGGTATCTGTCGGTTTGTGATAATCGGCGTGTTCGCCGCTGTAATAAAAAATAACCGGAATGTTGTATTTTGCAAAGTTGTAATGATCAGAACGGTAATAGATCATTTCGGGATGTTTGTCGTCATTATAGGTATAATCTAAATGCAATTTCGTGTATTTCTTGTTCATTGCTTCAGAGAGATCGTGCAATTCGGTACTTAATTTATCACTCCCCACTAAATAAATATACTCTTTTTTTGATTTTTCGTAGGTAAAATCCCGTCGTCCAATCATGTCTACGTTTAAATCGGCAACAATTTGTTCTAACGGAATAATTTTAGAATTCACAAAAAAACGTGAACCATGCAAACCGTATTCTTCGCCCGTACAGTGTAGAAATACTATGGAACGTTTTGGTCCGTTGCCATTTTTCTCGGCAATTTTAAACATACGCGCCATTTCAAGTAAGGCGGTTGTTCCCGTTCCGTTATCGTCGGCACCGTTGTAAATCTCTCCGTTTGTTATGCCCACATGGTCATAATGTGCTGAAATAACAATATATTCATCAGGTTTTTCGCTTCCTTTAATATACGCTGCCACATTTTCACTGTCGTTTAATTTTGGACTAAACATTCTTTTCATGGCATCAGACGGAACGGTTTGAAAATAATCTTCTGTTCCGGGAAGTGGGGCTATCTCAAGGTTTTTATAGATATTCCTGATGTAATTTGCTGCCATTTTTTGCCCGGGTTCGCCTGTTTTTCGTCCTTCCATTTCATCACCGGCAATAATCGTTAAATGTTTAACCAATTCATCTTTAGACAAATGTTCCATCATATCGCGTACACGGTCTTTCTGAGCATGAATTGTTCCGGAATGCAAAGCGGCAAATGCCATAAAAAAGAAAACGGTGTTCTTAACCTTCATTTTTCAGTATTTAAGTTTACATCAACTAAAATACTAATTTTACAAATAGCTATTGTATATTTGTTGAAAATAATCAAAAATGGGTAAAGTTGTATTGATTACTGGCGGATCGTCGGGCATTGGTAAAACAGTAGGGAATTTCCTGCAAAAAAAAGGATACAGAGTTTATGGCAGCAGTCGGAATCCGCAACAGGTAACCGGTAGTTTATTTCCGTTGGTTGCTATTGATGTTCGAAATTCTGAAACGATACAACAAGCCGTTCAGGAAATTATTGAAAAAGAAGGCAGAATCGATGTGTTAATCAACAATGCAGGTGTCGGTATTACCGGACCTGTAGAGGAAATTCCGTTAGAAGAAATCCAGAATAATTTTCATACCAACGTTTTTGGTCCAATTGAAATGATGAAAGCGGTATTGCCGTTTATGCGTCAACAAAAATCGGGTTTAATCATCAATGTAACATCTATTGCAGGTTATATGGGATTGCCTTACCGAGGAATTTATTCGGCATCGAAAGGTGCTTTGGAATTAATCACGGAATCGATCAGAATGGAAGTAAAACCTTTTAATATTAAAGTAACCAATGTGGCACCCGGCGATTTTGCAACCGATATTGCTTCACGCAGATTTCACGCTCCGGTATTGGATCAATCACCTTATAAACAGATTTACGGTCAGCAATTGGCAACGATAGATGAACATGTAAATGATGGGGGAGATCCTATAGAAATGGCTCAGGCAATTGATCAGATCATTCAGTCAAAAAATCCCAAAGTGCATTATAAGGTAGGTGCTTTTATGCAGAAGTTTTCGATCTTTCTAAAAAAGATCCTGCCTGATACGATGTATGAAAAAATGCTGATGAATCATTATAAGATTAAGTGATTTATTTGCTACAGATTCACGGATTTTTACTGACTTTTAATGAAGTGATCTAAACATAATAGTTATATGCCGTTGCAAAAAATAAGTCGATGTTAGAAAAGATAATCCCGTATTTTGAATCTGATGATATTTCAACACAATTAAGAAATATAAATAATCATTTTGATAAACTTTATGAACTTGGAAATGGCTATGAGAATGGTACTATTGAAAGGGTCGAAAAAGCAACAAAACGAGCAATTGAAATATTTGAAAAGGTTTTTAAAGATAATAGTGAAAAAATAACACTTGTTATTTATGAATTTCCTGAACCAAATCTGTTCGGTGCTTCTAATAGTTACTTGAATTCTCAATTAAATGATTTATCTAATGTTCAAAAAATCAAAAAAAATGAATTTGACATATTCATTATCAAGACACAATTGAAAGATATAGAATATAAGAATATTTTACACGCAATTGTAAATACTGAGATGGGATTTGATCCAGCTCTAAGTCAAATTGTTTATTTTTTCTCAGACTTATCTGAAAAAGCTTTCGTTATGTTTGACGATAGAGCTTGTAAAAGCAACAACATATAATAACCTATGTGGTTTAAAAGTTTAAATGAGTTCAATTATTAAAATCTTTTTATAATTAATTAAATTACAAATATAAAACAACAACACAATGAAATTTTTTATCGACACAGCAAATTTAGAGCAAATTAAGGAAGCGCAAGCTTTAGGTGTTTTAGATGGTGTAACTACAAATCCGTCGTTAATGGCGAAAGAAGGTATTACCGGAAAAGACAATATTTTAAAACATTATGTAGATATCTGTCAAATTGTTAATGGTGACGTGTCTGCCGAGGTTATTGCGACCGATTATGAAGGAATGATTAAAGAAGGTGAGGAGTTGGCAGAGTTACATGAGCAGATCGTGGTAAAAATCCCGATGACAAAAGATGGTATTAAAGCTTGTAAATATTTTTCAGACAAGGGCATTAAAACCAACGTTACTTTGGTGTTTTCGGCAGGACAAGCGTTACTAGCAGCCAAAGCAGGAGCAACTTATGTATCGCCTTTTATTGGACGTTTAGACGATATTTCTACCGATGGTTTAGGGTTGATTGACGAAATTAGAATGATTTATGACAATTACGCTTTTGAAACTCAGATTTTAGCAGCATCGGTACGCCATACCATGCACGTAGTAAATTGTGCCAAAATAGGAGCTGATGTAATGACAGGTCCTTTAAGTTCTATTTTAGGTTTGTTAAAACACCCTTTAACCGATTTAGGTTTAGAGCAATTTTTAGCCGATTATGCTAAGGGGAATAAGTAGGTTTATATTGACTATTAGCAGATTTATAAAGGTAAATATTCAGAATATTTGTTAAAAAAATCGAACTTATTAAGTTCGATTTTTTTATTTATGCAAAATCATTGAGATCTCGATGTTTACATTTCGTGGTAATTTTTCAACCTGCACACATTCACGTGCCGGAGCTGTTTCTGGGGAGAAATAACTTCCGTAAATTTCGTTAATCAATGCAAAATCGTCCATATTTCTAATAAAAATGGTTGCTTTTACAACATGTTCAAATGTTAAACCAGCTTCTTCGATAATATATTCAAGGTTTTGCATAACCTGTTTGGTTTCGTCTTGAATGCCAGTTGTAACCAATGTTTCGGTTTGCTGATTAAACGGAATTTGTCCTGAAATAAACAATAAATCGCCTACCATTACCGAATGATTATAAGGTCCGATAGGGGCGGGTGCTTTTGAAGAATTAATGATTTTTTTCATCTGCTTATATTTTTATAATTTGAAATGTATCTTGTTATATTATCTGTTTCTAAAACGGCGTTCGGCTGAATTTCGTTTTTCATATTTGATATCTTGTAAAATAGAAGATTTGATCCCGATAAAGAATGTCCATTGCTTGTAATAACCATTTGGAATCCATGAAAAATCCATTCGCCATGATTTCAAATCACGTTCAAAACGCAATTGGGTGTAAGTAACGCCTTTATTTTTGAAATCGTATCCCGTAGAAAAACCGGTAACCCAACCCGGGGCTAAAGTTACGTTTCCTGAAACCATTAATGAATTGTTGGTAATTTCTGAATTTCTACTTGCGTTGTTATAAGTTAAGCTCCAGGCAAAAGTTAAATCCCACGGAATTTCGGTATTGTAAAATGATGTTTTGGTTTCTTTGCGCTTGCTTTCATCAAACATTGATTTTTGTCTGTCTGCCAAATCAACTGATTGACCAAATAAATCATCACCACGACCGCCGTTTTGTACATTTTGATTTTGTTCATCGTCTTCAGGATTTAGGCTTCCGCCAAACAAAGGATCGGTACTTGCTAATGAATAATTTACGGTAATGTTTGCACTGGTTAAGCGAAGCAAACTACCGCCATTTGCAATGTTAAACTTGTCAATTCTTCTTCCTGCATTGTCTATACCCAACGCATCTAAAGTGGCACCTAAATTCAATCGTAGTTTCTCTTTCAATAAATTGGTGTTAGCACTCATGCTGATGGGTTTTAATTTTAACGAATCGGCAGTGAAGTCATACGATGTACCAAAGTTTAACGAATTTAAAAGCATTACTTTTTTTGGTTCGCCGGTTGTTGATTCGTCATCGCGTACTTTTGCTTCAAAATTGTTCCCTAACGATAAACTTACAAGATTAGACATTGTTTGGTTAGGGGCACCGAACAAGGTTCCCTGAAAACGAGAATATTCTTGCATGGTAGTTCCCAACGCATCAATGGCGTATGTATCGTAATACTGATCAAAACTTGGTGTATAGGTATAAGAAACCGATGGACGCATTACGTGGCGTATTGCCTGAATTTTTGAATTTTTATTGAAATTAAATGTTCCGTATAAAGTGGTTCCCATATTTGCTCCAAAATTATACGTACGAAAACTGTCAAAACCGTTATCGCGAATGGTTTCCGGTTTGTTTGTTTCGTAACTGTACGCTTTGTTAAAGGTGTTCATAACCCAAGTTTCGGTATAACTACCTGTTAAAGAAACCGAAAAATACTTAAATAGCTTAAAGTTGGTAGCCAATGGAATACTGTGCTGAATACCGGCATCCATTTCCTTAAACATTTCTGATTTAAAGAAAAGCGAATCGGTGGTTTGAATTCGGTTTTGACCACTTAAACTATACTGTAAGTTTAAATTTTGGATGATTCCTTTTTTAGATCCGTTTTTTGGAGCAAAGGGATATACACGGTCAATACTTGCCTGCACATTTGGCAACGTCATGGTTATTTGCTGGGTATTGGTATTTTGGGTGTGATTTGCCGAAATGGTTAAATTTGCCTGCGGTGTTGATTGAAACGTTTTTGAATAACTTACCGATGATGATAATGTGTTATTCATATTTGAACCAATATTTTGTGTGTTTAAAGAGTTGCGGAAATAACTGCTGCTACCCAAGTTTACTGATGCTGCAAAACGTGAATTGGGATTTGCCTTGGCATCTTGCGAGTGGCTCCATTGGATATTGTAAATTTTGGCATTCATGTAATCATCAAATCCACGCTCACCCTCTACAATATTTTCATATCGGAGATTAAAATTTCCGTTGTATTTGTAACGTTTTCTATATTGCGATTGTGCATTTAAAGCAAAAGTTCCACCCGTATAATAATCTCCTAACAACGTTAAATCAATCATGTCGTTAAACGCAAAATAATATCCACCGTTTTGCAAATAATATCCTCTTAAATTGGTGTCACCAAATGACGGAATAATAAATCCGGAAACAGATTCTTGCGATAATGGAAAAAAAGCAAACGGCAAACCAATAGGCGTAGGTACATCTTCAATTACTAAATTGGTAACTCCGGTAACGATTTTTTTATTGGGAACAAATTTTGCCTTTTTTGTTTGAAAGTAATATTCCGGATTATCAATATCTTCGGCTGTTGTAAAAATGATATTTTTTTGGAAATAAACAGAATCGTTTATTTTTTTTGTTTTTTCTGCCTTAACGTTAAAATCGTTGTATTTTGTCCGGGCGTTCCAAACTATTGCTTTTTTTGTTTTGGTGTTAAAACGGATAGAATCAGGTTCTACAACTTGCGTTCCTTGTTTAAAAACCGGATGTTGTACTAAATTTCCTACCGAATCTTTAATTCTGCCGGCATAAACTTCTTCTTTTTCGTAATCATAAATGATCACCCCGGCCGTTAATTCGTAATCTTGATACTTAAAAACCGCCTGGTTGTACAATGTAACCTTTTTATTTTTCTGATCTAATTTCTCGTAATCTTTAGCCGTTCTAAACATGGGCGCTTCTAATTTTTGCGTTTGTTTAGGTTGCACACTATCTCTTTTTATCGTATCTGAGGCAGTGCCGGGTGTTAAAGGATTTACAAGCGTATCTCTTTTGTTTTCAATATCTAAACGTTTGTTTACATGAGGAAATTCTTGTGCCGAAACCTTGTTTACAGCTGTCGGAATTACAATCAGATTAAAAACGATATATAGTACTTTTGTATGCAATTTTTGGATACTATTATGATAGAATTTCGGGTTTGTTTTTTAGACTCCAAACTTACTAATATTTTTTTTTAATTTTGGCGTTTTTAAAAAGAAACGAAAATATAAAATATACTATGTTTATAAATAAGTTTACAAGTACTTTAGGTCTTTTTTTAGTATGTGTTGGATCAACGGTTTATGCCCAAAGTTTTAAGGTGGTTTTAGACCCCGGGCATGGTGGGAAAGATTCGGGCGCGGCTTATAAAAATTTTATTGAAAAAGAAATTGTTTTGGATGTTGCTTTAAAAGTAGGCGAATTGCTTAAGGCAGATAAGGATATTAAAGTGATTTATACACGGAAAACCGATGTTTTTGTAGAAGTAGCAGAACGAACTAAAATTGCAAACCGTGAAAAAGCAGATGTGTTTATCTCGATACATGCAAATGCGGCAAAAAACCGCGAAGCATCAGGAACAGAGACTTTTATTATGGGTGTGAGTAAAAGCGAAGCCAATTTAGAAGTGGCAAAACGCGAAAATGCGGTGATCACCCTCGAAAATAATTACGAAAAACACTATGCAGGATACGATCCCAACAAACCGGAATCGCTTATAGGTTTAACGTTGATGCAAGAACAATTTATTAAACAAAGCATTGATCTGGCTTCAAAAGTTCAGAAAGGCTTTAGAGATACAGTAAAAAGAACTGACAGAGGAGTAAAACAAGGACCTTTTTGGGTTTTACACAGTGCGTTGATGCCAAGTATTTTAATTGAATTGGGTTTTGTATCAAACAGCAGCGAAGGAGCTTATATTAGTTCCGATAAAGGTAAAGATGAGTTGGCACGTTCTATTGCCAAAGCAATTATTGATTATAAGAGAAATAACCAAAGCAATTAATCGCATAAAAAATTTCTAAAAAAACCTAAACTTATCGGATTCGTATTAAAAACGGTATATATTACTTTTGTATGCAATTTTTATATGCTATTTTTGTAAAATTGTAGGTGTGCTTTTTTTAGATTCCGCACGTACTAATATTTTTTTTAATTTTAGATTTTAATAAAGGAACGAAATATAAATATGCTATGTTTATAAAGAACTTTAAAACTGCTTTGGGTGTTTTATTAATGTGTGTGGGCTCAACAGTTTATGCACAAAAATTTAAAGTAGTTTTAGACCCCGGGCATGGTGCTCACGATTTTGGTGCTGTTCGTGGTAATTATGCCGAAAAGAAAATTGTCTTAGATGTTGCTTTAAAAGTAGGCGAGTTGCTTAAAAAAGATAAAAACATAGACCTGGTTTACACCCGTAAAACCGATGTCTTTTTAGAATTAAGAGAACGTACCGAAATTGCCAATCGCGAAAAAGCAGATATCTTTGTTTCTATACACGCAAATGCGGTAGCTAATGCACCAAGTGCAACAGGTACAGAAACTTATGTAATGGGTATGAGTAAAAATGCGTCAAATTTAGAAGTGGCGAAAAAAGAGAATGCCGTTATTACGTTAGAAGAGAATTATGAAACGCATTATGCAGGATATGATCCCAGCAGACCAGAATCGCTGATTGGTTTAACGTTAATGCAAGAACAGTTTATTACACAAAGTATTGAGTTGGCTTCAAAAGTACAAACCCGATTTACCAATGATGCCAATCGTAAAAACCGAGGTGTTAAACAAGCCCCTTATCTGGTTTTACATGGTGCCTTTATGCCAAGCATTTTAATTGAAATGGGATTCTTATCAAATAGCGAAGAAGGTGCTTATCTGAATTCAGAAGAAGGTAAAAATGAAATGGCGCGCAGTATTGCAAACGCGATCATCGATTATAAAAAACAATACCATTCGGCAAGTGAGAATATTCCTGCAAAAGAAGAAAAACAAGTACCAAAAGAAGAGCCTAAAAAAGTAGAAAAACCTGTTGAACCTGCAAAAACATCTTCTATCGATGCTTCTAAACCGGCTGTTGTAACTAAAGAAGGAGTATTGTTTAGAGTGCAAGTTGTGGCAAGCAGTAAAAATGTAGAATTAAACGCAGCGAATTTTAAAGGGTTAGATAACATCACCATGCTGAAAGAAGGTACAATGTACAAATATTTTTATAACGAAACCACCGATTACAATCATGCCCGCAAAGCTTTAGAAGTTGCTAAAAACAAAGGATACACATCGGCATTTTTAGTTGCTTATAAGAACGGTAAAAAAATAAGCATACAAGAAGCCATAAAATAATAACTATAAAACATAAAAATTGAAAATAGCTATATCAAGAGAGGTAAAAACAGCCGTGTTGGTGTTATTATCTATAGGAATGTTAATTTGGGGATACACCTTTTTAAACGGAAAAAACATTTTCAGCAGTTCGCGGACATTTTTTGTTGAATATGATAATGTAGAGGGCTTGTCAACTGCTTCATCTGTTACAATAAACGGTATGGTGGTTGGTAAAGTACATCACATCTCTTTAAAAGATCAGGGTAAATTATTGGTTGAACTAATGATGACTGAAAATGTAGATGTGCCAAAATCATCAAAAGCAATTATCTATTCGCCGGGATTTATCGGTGGAAAACAAATTGCTTTAGAAATCAATTACAAAGATCCTGAATTGGCACAAAGCGGCGACTATCTGCAAGCAGGAAGCTTAACAGGATTAATCGACGGATTGGGCGAAAAAGTAGATCCTATTGCCAAAAAACTTGATTCGGTTCTTTATAATGTAAACATTTTGGTTCAAACCATCAACAAAACATTAGATCCGGCAGCACAAAAGAATTTACAGGATGCCTTGGCACAGTTAAACGCTACCATGACTAATGCCAATGCCATTACAGGTAAATTCGACCGAATTGTATCAAGCAACGAAACCAAAATCAATAACATCGTAAGCGATTTTAATACCACATCGAAAAACCTTTCGGCTTTTTCTAACGATTTGGATAAAATTCAGTTACAAAAATTACAGGATATCCTTAATAAATTTGACAGTGCCGCATCAAATTTAGATAACATGATGACTGATATAAACAGCGGTAAAGGCAATCTGGGTAAATTGATGAAAGAGGAACAGCTGTATCAAAATTTAGAAGATGCTACGAAAGAACTCAATCAATTATTAGAAGATGTTAAATTAAATCCACGCCGTTACATAAACATTTCGGTTTTTGGTAAAAAAGCAGCACCTTATGAAGAACCTGTAAAACCATAAAAACAAAACATACAAAAAACAACATACAAAAAACAATAATTAATTTATTACAGTAATGCAGATTTTAAGCAGTATTTTATTTATAGCTTTAACAGTTGCAGGTTTTGGTTTATTTGCCATAAACGCAAAAAAAATCTACCGCAATATAAAGCTGGGGCAGCCGGTAAACTGTACCGATAGGTATTCAGAACGTATTAAAAACATGCTTCTTGTAGCTTTTGGGCAAAAGAAAATGTTTACCAGACCCGTGCCGGCATTGTTGCACTTTGCAATTTATGCTGCTTTCATGATTACTCAAATTGAGCTGATCGAAATTTTTATTGACGGAATTTTTGGTACGCACCGTATTTTTAAAGAACCTCTTGGCGGTTTTTATACGTTTATGATTAGTTTGATTGAAGTATTGTCAGTAGCCGCTTTAACAGCAACTATTTTCTTTTTATCAAGAAGAAATTTACTGAAACTTCCCCGCTTAAATATGAAAGAATTATTAGGATGGCCCAAAAAAGACGCCAATCTGATTTTAATAATGGAGATCGTCCTGGTGTTATGCATTTTTACAATGAACGGAACCGATGAGGCTTTGTATAACATGGGTAAATCTCATTTTGAAGGACAAGGTTCTTTTAACTTTGCCATTTCTCAATTTATTGGTCCTGCTGTTTTTGGATCTTTGAGTGAAGGCACTTTGCATATATTGGAAAGAATAGGGTGGTGGGGACACTTTATCATGGTACTTACTTTTTTAAATTACCTGTATTTTTCTAAACACCTGCACATTTTATTGGCATTCCCAAATACGTTTTTTGCCAATTTAAACCCTTTGGGGCAATTCAATAATTTAGAATCTGTTACCAATGAAGTGAAATTAATGATGGATCCTAATGCAGATCCTTTTGCTGCACCTGCTCCTGATGAAAATGCCGTTCCTTCAAAATTTGGAGCATCAGATGTGATGGATTTAAACCAGGTACAATTGTTAAATGCTTATTCATGTACCGAATGTGGCCGTTGTACATCGGTTTGTCCGGCAAATATTACAGGAAAAAAATTGTCGCCACGTTTAATTATGATGAAAACCCGCGACCGTTTAGAAGAAGTAGGTAAAAACATCGATACCAATAAAGGAACTTTTGTTGAAGATGGCAAAACATTGTTAAACGATTACATTACACCAGAAGAATTATGGGCGTGTACCACTTGTAATGCTTGTGTAGAAGAATGTCCAATCGAAATCAGTCCGTTGTCTATCATCATGGATATGCGTCGTTTTCTGGTTATGGAACAGAGTGCTGCTCCAATGGAGTTGAATACCATGATGACCAATATTGAAAACAACAGCGCACCTTGGCAATACAGCCAAATGGATCGTTTAAATTGGAAAGACGAAAACTAACAACATACACAACAATAATTAAAACAATTAAAAATGTCAGAAAGTTTAGTAGTGCCAACCATGGCAGAAATGATGGCGAGAGGCGAACAACCCGAAGTTTTATTTTGGGTAGGTTGTTCAGGCAGTTTTGACGACAGAGCAAAAAAAATTACCAAAGCGTTTGTACGCATTTTAAATAGAGCTAATGTAAAATTTGCCGTATTGGGAACCGAAGAGGGGTGTACGGGAGATCCCGCAAAACGAGCCGGTAACGAATTTCTATTCCAAATGCAGGCAATGATGAATATTCAGGTGTTTGACGGTTATGAAGTAAAGAAAATCGTAACCGCTTGTCCGCACTGTTTCAATACCATTAAAAACGAATATCCCGATTTAGGCGGAACATACGAAGTGGTTCATCATACCCAGTTTTTAAAATCGTTGTTAGATGAAGGTAGATTAACTATTGAAGGTGGACAATTTAAAGGAAAACGCATTACCTTCCACGATCCTTGTTATTTAGGGCGTGCCAATAAAGTGTATGAAGCTCCGCGTGAGCTGATCCAGAAATTAGATGCTGAATTAGTTGAAATGAAACGTTCAAGAGCCAACGGATTGTGTTGTGGTGCCGGTGGTGCACAAATGTTTAAAGAACCTGAAAAAGGAAACAAAGACATTAATATGGAACGCACAGAAGAAGCTTTAGACAGCAAGCCAAATATCATTGCGGCAGGTTGTCCGTTTTGTAATACCATGTTGACTGACGGAGTGAAATTTAACCATAAAGAAGGAGAAGTGAAAGTAATGGATGTTGCAGAATTAATTGCTAACGCTCAGGATCTGTAATATGAAAAAAGGCTTATTATTCCTCTTTTTTATTAGCCAGATGGTAACTGCACAAACACTTTCTAAAACGGATCTGTTAATCGCAGTTGCAGACAATATTTGTAATGAAATTGCCGAAAAAAACATCGAAGTAAAATCTGAATTTACCATGGGTGTTTATATGCTGAAAGCGGTAAACAACTATAAAGAAGATATTGAACATTACTACGGGAAAAATTACTTAACAAACGAAGGGGTAATGGGCACAATGGGAGAAGATATTGGATTGTATTTAGGATTAAAATGCCCCGAAATCTTTGAGTTTTTTGTTGGTAATGAAGAAGCTACATTTGAAGAAATCGCCTACCAACAGGTAACAGGTAAATTCCACAAAACAATTAAGAATCAATTTTTATCGTTTATTATTAAAGAAGAATCAGGAAAAACACATGAATTTTTGTTTTTAAACAGCTTTGAAACTTCTTATTTGTTAACTGACAACTTGTTAAGTTTAAACGATGAAATAGAAGTAACATATTATGTTTCCGAGATTTATGACGCAAAAGTTGGTAAATTTGTAAATTATAACATAGTATCTTACTTAGAAAAAAAATAAAATATGTATGTACCTTTTGATGAACTGCCAAAATCCTCAAGAATATGGATTTATCAGTCAAATAGAAAATTATCAGATGATGAAGTGGCATCGGTCGATGAATTGTTAAAAAAATTTGTTGACGAATGGGCAGCTCACAGTACGCCTTTAAAAGCTTCCTATCAGATAAAATATAATCGTTTCATTATTTTAGCTGTAGATCAGGACTATCATTCGGCTTCGGGGTGTTCCATTGATGCGTCGGTTCGCGTTATTCAAGAATTAGAGCAAAAATTCGGCGTTGATTTATTAGACAAAATGAATGTAACCTATAAAACAGGCGAGTTTATTGCACATAAATCGTTAATCGATTTCAAGAAAATGGCAAAAGAAAAAGCAGTTAACGCCAATACCATTGTGTTTAATAACTTGGTAAATACCATTGAAGAATTTGAAGAATTCTGGGAAGTTCCCGCAGGTGAAAGCTGGCATAGCCGTTTTTTTTGATATATAAGATCCATCGTAAAGATGGATTTTTTTATATCCTTTTACTGAGGTTTTAATCAGCGGTATTTATTCTCATTAAACGAGTTGGGTAAAATTTCGGGCAATAATTTTATCAAAATAGGCAAGAGCAAGCTGCCTCCCGGAATTAAAAAGATGGTAAATGCCGGAATGGTTTTTCCCAACTCTATAAACTGGTTTTTTAATTGCTGTTTTTCCTTTTTATCTAAGTTAGAATAAGCTGCTTTAAAAACTAATTGCATCAGTAGTTTGTTGTTTTCTAATTCCTTAATTAAAGCTGTTTTATTTCGTTTAATTAATAAAGCAACCGTTTTATTGGTGTGTTTGTACAATTTTTTTAACGGATGTGAAAATTGAAAATAAGGAATTTCATTCCGGTTACTTTCAATAAAATCGTTCATAAATTGTAACGATCTTTTTGTAAATTCTTGTGGTAGATCTAATACCTTTTGTAAATTTAAGATAAAGTTGAATTCTTTATCATCAATCTTTTCATCGTTCCATAAAATCATTAACGTAATGTCATGAAGATAGGCTTTGCCGTAAAATGTTTTAATGTTTGACAGGTCTAATTCTGAAAGTTGAATTTCAAATTTATATAATGAGTTGTATTTTAATGAATTACTGATTACTTCCTGAATTTTAACATCGTATTTTGATGTGTTTTGTTTCTGGTTGAAACTGATCATTACTAAATAGGTAATGGTTTGTTCCAGATATTTGTAGTAATTTAAAATTTCGGTTTCGTTCATTAAAAACCTTTTAAAACACAGCACATCGGTAAAAATTAAAAAATTAGATAAGTGGTGCGAAAAAGTTTTATCAAGATAATTTGATGATCGCGTGGTGCGTTCGTTTATAATTTTTTCTAACGAAGCATACGCTTTTTTAGATTCAAATTTTATGAACGAGAAGTAAGAATCTGTTTTTGCCTCACTGATTTTTTTATAGAACTCTTCGGCTAAACGAATAAATTCTTTAATGTTGGTTTGCTTATTAGTAGCTACAAAAGTACCGTACAAAGCCTCAAGAAGTACAATTTTGGTGTATTCTTCATGCGTTAAATCAAATGAATTAAAAACCGGTTGGATTGTTTGCGTGGTAAATCCATACACAAAACCGGTTTTACGAATGTTTTCGTAAAACGTTTCTTCGGTTTGATTAATAAAAAAAGATGGATTACTCAGTTTAAAAAACTTTGTAATCCATAATTCTTTTGATGGGTTCATAAAATTATTTTAGTTCAAAAACTACATTTACATTAGTTGATATTTCAATTTCACCAACAGCCAATGTTTGTTCCTGTGCAGCTGCATCTGCTGAAAAAGCGGCTGTTTTCATTGCGTAAACTCTTGGAATATTAACCGATGATTGATCGCTGATGATTAAAGCTTTACCAATATTTTGATTCAATGCTTTTGCATAATCTTCGGCTTTTTTCTTAGCGTCTAAAACAGCTTTGGCTCTGATTTCTGATGCAAATTTTTCTGTTTGAGTCGATTTAAACTCTACTCCCTGAATGTTGTTTGCACCTGCAGTTATTAAATCTGCCATTAAACTTTCGTAATTATCTAAATTTCTTAAAGTAATGGTAATGGTTTGGCTTGCTACAAAATAATCTTTTTTCTCCTGGTAATCTCTGCTTTTGTAAAGATTCACCCGTTGTGTTTGATAATCTTTTTCATCTACTGAACTTTTTTTGATTACCTGGATCATTTTGGCAATAATTTCATCGTTTTGTTTTTTGGCTTTTGCAGAATCTGCATCTTTAATTTCAGCTCCCATGGTTATAATGGCGTAATCGGGTTTAATTTTTATGGACCCTTCGCCGTTTACGTTTACTTGTGGTGTAATGGTGTTGTTCTGTGCCATAGCTGAAAATGTTAGAATTACAAACGAAAATAAATAAAGAAATTTTTTCATAGTTTTTATTTTTAAAATTAAATGTTACGCCATTTAAAACTTTTTTCAATGGCTTTTATCATTTCCCCTGCAATATCCTTGCCAGTTGCTCCTTCTATACCTTCTAATCCCGGAGAAGAATTTACTTCTAACAGCAAAGGTCCTTTAGATGAACGGATTATATCTACGCCGGCAACTTTTAGATTCATGGCTTTTGCAGCTTTAATGGCAATTTTTTTCTCGTCGGCAGTCACTTTTACCACAGTTGCTTTTCCACCTAAATGGATATTTGCCCGGAATTCTCCAGGTAAAGCTTCGCGTTGCATTGCAGCCACTACCTTGCCGTCAACAACAAATAAGCGAAGATCTTTTCCGTTGGCTTCTTTGATGAATTCTTGAACTAAAATATTGGCATTTAAACTTTTAAAGGCATTTATAACCGATTCAGCAGCTTTTTTAGTTTCTGCCAAAACCACGCCTTTTCCTTGAGTTCCTTCTAATAATTTTATAATTAATGGCGAACCACCAACCATATTGATTAAATCACTGGTATCAAGCGGAGAATTAGCAAATCCGGTGGTAGGGATATCTACTCCGTGATTTAATAATAATTGTAACGAAAATAATTTATCGCGCGACTGGGTTATGGATGCTGCATTGTTTAAACTGAAAACTTTTAGTGCTTCAAAATGACGAATTAATGAGCATCCATAATAAGTCATGCTTGGACGGATTCTTGGGATAATGGCATCGAAATCATTTAAGATACGTCCGCCACGATAATGAATTTCAGGCTGAAGTGCATCTAACTTCATATAACAATGTTTAATGTTTAGAAAATGCATTTCATGGCCACGCAATTCACCTGCTTCAATAATTCGCTGGTTTGAATATAAATCGGGATTGCTTGCAAGCACCCCAATTCTAAGTCCTTTATTCTCTTGAGTTGTGGGACTGTAATATTCTTTTATTTTTTCTGGTGTAACAATGCCAAATTTAAAATGCTCGTCGGGGTCAACAATAATTTTACCGGTCATTGCTTCACGGCCTAAAAGCATCCTGAACCCCATAGAATCCCGATTGGTTAAAGTTAATTCAATTGTCCATGATTTTTCACCCAAAGATAATTCTGTATTGATTACATATCTGCTTTCGCGTGTACCTGTGCTGCTTTTTACAATGCGTCGGTCAATAACTTTAGCTTCGCATAAAATAGCACTTTTTACATTTTTTTGAATGGGATGGATCAGAAACTTTATCCAGGTTTCACCGTTTTTCTCAAAAGGAGTAATTTGTTCGGCGTGTAATGCCGAGGTTTTTGCACCAGAATCAACACGGACCTTTATTGCCGGAACTTTTAAATCCGGTAATGCACACCACTCCTCGCTTCCAACAATAATTTTCTCAGTCATAAAAAATATTTTGAACAAACTAATGTATCTAAAAAAATAAAATAATTTACAAATTAACAAAAAAATAAAGTCGCTTTTTAAAAATTAAAAGCGACTTGTATAAATTATTTCCGATGTTTAGATTACAAACTAAACGCTTGCTTTATAACGTCTATTTTATCTAACTTTTCCCAGGTGAATAATTCAACTTCTAATGTTTTTTCTTCTCCGCTTGGGCTTTTAAATGTTTTGGTAACCGTTTGGTTTTTACGTCCCATGTGCCCGTAAGCCGCAGTTTCGCTATAAATAGGTTTTCTTAATTTTAAAACTTGTTCAATATGATATGGTCGTAGATCAAACAATTCCTGGATTTTTCCTGCAATTTCACCATCGTTTAAACCTACTTTTGATGTTCCGTACGTATTCACAAAAACACCCATTGGCTCTGCAATTCCAATAGCATAGGAAACTTGAACCAAAAGTTCGTCTGCCACACCTGCAGCAACAAGATTTTTAGCTATGTATCTTGCCGCATAAGCCGCAGAACGATCTACTTTACTTGGATCTTTTCCGGAAAAAGCACCACCGCCGTGCGCTCCTTTTCCACCATAAGTATCCACAATAATTTTGCGTCCGGTTAAACCTGTATCGCCGTGTGGTCCTCCAATGATAAATACTCCGGTAGGATTCACGTGGTAAGTAATTTCATTGTTGAAATAAGGTTGGTATTGCGGATATTTCTTTAACAAACGCGGAATCAAGATGCTTACAATATCTTTTTTGATTTGATCCTGCATGGCTTTCTCTGCGTTGTTTTTAGCTTCGGAAGAATTGTTTTCAGGCTTAATAAAATCGTCGTGTTGGGTAGATAACACAATCGTTACCACTCGTTTGGGTTTGTTATCGTCACCGTATTCTAAAGTAACCTGCGATTTAGCATCAGGACGTAAATAAGTAATTTCGTTGTTTTCTCTGCGTAATTCTGTCAATTCCTGCAATAATTTATGCGATAAATCTAACGCCAAAGGCATATAATCTTCCGTCTCCGTTGTAGCATAACCAAACATGATGCCTTGGTCGCCGGCACCTTGTTGTTCTTTATTAGATTTGTCAACACCTTGATTTATATCAGCAGATTGTTCGTGAATGGCAGATAAAATACCGCACGAATTAGCATCAAACATATACTCGCTTTTAGTGTAACCAATTTTCTTGATTACATCGCGTGCAATTTGTTGTACATCTAAATAAATATTTGATTTAACTTCTCCCGCCAAAATTACCTGACCGGTGGTAACCAATGTTTCACAAGCTACTTTTGAATTTTCATCAAAAGCCAAGAAGTTATCAATTAGTGCATCTGAAATTTGATCTGCAATTTTATCCGGATGTCCTTCGCTCACAGATTCAGAAGTGAAAAAATATGCCATAATTAGTTTGAATTTTATGTTAATGAGGAAACTAATACGCGGGCTCTTACTAAAGTAGTTTTCTGCTTTAGCATTTTTTAAAGAGGTTGCAATCAGTCAAATTTTTCCTCGGAATTATGGTACAAATGTACAACAAAGATTTTTAATTTATCCTCTTTTCTAATGTTTCTTATTTGTAAAGAATACATGAGAACTAATTTTTTTTACATAGATTTAAAATTAAACGTATTAATAATGAATTATTTAAATAATTTATTGTATATTTATTTGAAAATTGAACAGCTTTATGAAAACAAATTATTTTTTATTACTCATCGGTCTTTTATTAGTAGGATGCAATAAAACCACCGAAACAGAAAAAAGTACTAAATCGTTAGCTACTAAAAAAGAAAATTTAAATGCAGAAAGTGGTTTTATCAATCAGCAAATTTCTAATTTAGAGTTTCAAGTAAAAGCTTTTAAAATAGGAAGCGAAAAAGTTTCTGATGAAGAACTTAAAAAGTACTTATTGGAAAACCTGCCTAAATTAGAAGAAATGTTGAAAGAATACAAAACCGTAGTCAATGTGTCTTCAAGTGAAAACCTTTCAGATGAAAACCAGAGAGAGTTATATAAACTTTCAATAGCTGATAACAATGGTTTTGACAATGTGTTTATTTTATACTACAAAGATTTTTTGAAGAAAACCATACACGAAAATTCTTCACAAATATTAGATAACGAAACCTATGATTCTTTAAAAAATCGTTATGGAAATATTTTATATGAACAAAAATTGTATTTCGATGTGCTGAAATAAAGTTTAAGTTAAAATGGAAGAGAAGGCTGTACCTAATTTGGACAGCTTTTTTTTATTGTAGCATATTCTTTACTAAATGAAGTTATCTTGACTTTTTTTCTGCTAAAAGAAAAGGGTTGTAGAAATTTGTGTTGCAAAACATAAAACCACAACCCCGTGTACCAAGTACTGAGCAAAGATATGATAGAATTAGAAATAGTTCCCTAT